>VYMB01000013.1_pt1 | contig 130046 bp, 117 predicted proteins | sample 5115321 | NCBI WGS metagenome assembly VYMB01 (sample SAMN12291794, study PRJNA351875) | freshwater metagenome | isolation source: freshwater lake | place: USA: Michigan, Wintergreen Lake | collected 2011-08-02 | reverse complement strand
CCCCCCCCGCAAAGCCGGGCAGCGTGTGGCACAGCGGCTGGTGATCCGTGGGCCTCGTGCCACCTGCCTGGGCGTCATTGAAGATCGTAATAGAACTGTTCACGAACGATCTTTCCGCGGCGCACGGTGTAGACGCCGATCTCGGGAACATCGAAGCTTGCGCCGCCCGCGCGTGGAGTGGCGCGGAACGTCAATGCAACTGCGAAGGTCTCACCAACGACGAGCGGCCCGTCGAGTCTGATGTAGTGGAATTCATGCGCGTCGGCGAAGGCCTGCATGTCGGCGGTCAGCCTCGTGAGCCCTTTGCGACTCCGCTTGGGGTCGGCCTCGACACATTCAGCATCCTCTGCGTATAGCGTCTTGTACGCTTCAACATTGCGGCCACCTTTGAGCAGTTCGATCAGCTTCGCTGCGACGTCGTGTGTACTCACTTCTCAGCTCCAGATAACGATCATGACTTCGCATCCACGTCGGATGTGATGGAGTGAGTTTTTCGTCGGCATGTTTTGAAAGGCAATGGCGAACAACTTTGTGCGTGCTGCCTGTATGCTCAACGGTCATGTCTGCAGATTGCGCACGTGACGTGTCGACATGTGCAAGTGCTGTACGATGCGAGCATGCCGATCACACGCAAGCAGCCGCTTTCCTGCCCGATCGAGCGGGCGATCAACGCAGTCGGTGCGAGGTACAAAGCGATGATCGTCTATCGCCTGCTTGACGGGCCGCGTCGCTATGCTGACCTGCGTCGGCAGATTCCGGGCATTAGCGAACGCATGCTCACGAACCAGCTCAAGCAACTCATGCTCGACGGCATCGTGGCGCGCGATGAGTCCGTAGGGTTGCGTGGCGCGCGGACCAGAAGCGGGCCGCCCTACTTGCTGACGGATGCTGGGCAGCGATTGCGGCCTGTCTTTGATGCGATGTTCGCGTGGGGCTCGTCGGTTGGGGCGTCGCCTGCTCGCGCGCGGTGAGCGTGCCTGAAAGCCACCCCTGACGTGTATCAACAGGCCATTTCTGATATCATCCGTCGATGCAAACGTTTCTTCTTGCTCTCGCCGGGACGGTGGTTGGCGTTGCTCTGCTGGTGTGGTTTGCGATTTGGTGGGTCAAGCGCTGGTTACGCAAGACGTTCGAGCCGCTTTCCGGTTGGCTCGATGCGATCATGCCCGAGCCGCTCACCGTTTCGCTTGAAGGAATCGCTGCCGCAGATGCACACGATGCGCGCGGGTATGCCGACCTGTGCGAGGCTCTTCAGGCCATGGGCTTCGATCTTGCGGGGCACTTCACGTGCGAAGACCTTGGACACTGCGTCATCACGGGGTTTGTGAAACCGTCAGACTCGACGTACGCCGCGGTTTGCGAGATTGCGACCACCAAGCCCTGGTGCGACTTCGTGACGCAGTATGAGGACGGTCGTGCGTGCACGTATTGCAACCTGCCCGAGAACGGCTCTGATCAGCCGCCTTGGGCGACTTCTGTGAAGATGCCCGGCAAGCCACTTGCCGAGATATACGACGCTTTCCTCAAGGGGCGTCCGCGCGGAGCGATGAAGTCGGTAAGCGGCGAGGCGTTCCGGAGCGCGTTCGAGACTGCGTACGAACGAACCATGCGCTGGCGACTGGTTCGAGGCGTCAGCGAGGAGGAGGTGCGCCGCGTCGCTGCCACGGGCAAGATGGAGGTGACTGAGGAGACGATCACGATGGCCATTGCAACGCGGCGGGCCATGCGTGACGCCCAGATCGGTTCGCTACTGACGAAGCGCTATCTGGAGACGAGCGGCGTATCCGCCGCCGACTGGGAGCGGTGGCAGGACCGCGTTGTGACCATCCACGACACCTGCGATTCTCAGGTACCCATCGACGCGGTGCTGCGGGCGATGGGCGTTTACGACGATGACGGCTCCGAGTCTGAAGACGATCGTGAGATGTCAAGCGCATTCGAGCAACGCAAGCGAGAGTTTGAGGCGGCGTGCAAAGACCGGCCGGTTCGTGCCGCATTTTCAGCGTTGATTCGCGAGCATTTGCCGGAAGGCAGTGCGCGGATCCTTTTCACGATGGACGAGCCTGTTCCCGCAGATCTCTGGCTCATGCCCGAGACAGGATCGGCGAACTAGAGCGGTTTCAACCATCTCGTCGCGTGTCGCAGCAGTCGGCGAAGCAGTTGGCGGCGGCGGCGGGCGGTGACTTGGTCGAGGACGGACTGGGTGGCTTGCGACGGCCGATGGTGCACGCGCGATGACCATCGGTGCCCCACAAGCCGCAGCCGGTCTAGCGAGAGCCCACAACGCCTGCGCCCCAAAGACAGACTGGGAGGTCGCAAAGCCGGGCAGCCTGTGGCACGGCGGTTGGTGGTTTGGGGAGGTTGGGCCACCTGCCCGAAACACGCATGCCACTGCTTGGCGTGATATGTCACGGTTGGCGGCAGGAGCGATGTGTAGAAGATGGAAGGGCTCGGCACGGAGTGCCGAGGTACCCCACGCTGTCTTCCCTGTCTTTCTTTGTGCTCTCTGTGTCTCTGTGGTGAACTGTCTTTCTGTCTTCCCACCGGGGGGGTTCCGGGTTTACATGAGAGCCTTCAGCGCGACTTGTTCGGCGGCGCGCATGGCGTCTCGCACGTTTTGGCCGTTGGGGGCGCCGCCTTGGGCGTTGTCGTCTTTGCCGCCGCCTTTGCCGCCCATGGCTGATGCAGCTTCGCGGAGCCACGCGCCGGCTTTGAGGCCCTTCGTGATAGCGGCGTCGGGGACGCTGGCGTGCATCATGGCTTTGCCGGCTTCGTCGACGGCGAAGAGCATGACGGCGACGCGGGGGAGGGTGTCGCGGATGACTTTGACGGCGCTTTGCAGGGCCTGGCGGTCGTCGCCGCAGTCGATCTGGCTGACGACGACGAGGCTGTTGCTGTTCTGGGCACTTTGAGCGATTGCGCGGGCCTGGGCGATGGCTTTCTGTTCCATCGCGGCGGCGACTTGCTTGCCCATGGCTTTGACCTTCTCTTGCAGCGCGGCGATCTGGGCGCGCAGGGCGGTCTTGCGGCTGGCGGAGATGGATGCGGCATCAACCTCGGTCAGCAGCGCGGCGACGGCCTTGGGCAGTTCGTCGGCTGGCAACGCGCCCGCGCGGGCGACGTTGGCGGCGATGCCATCGGCGAGGCGCGCGGCTTCGGCGGCTTTTTCGCCCGTGACGGCGACGATGCGGCGCACGCCCTTGGCGACGGCTTCTTCGCTCAGGACGGCGAAGGAACCGATTTCGCCAGTCGCGGCGACGTGCGTGCCGCCGCAGAACTCGATGCTGTATTGCCGCCACTCGGGGTTGCTGGCGTTGGCGAGGAGATCATCGAGCGGGACGCCGATGGAGACGACGCGCACGGGGTCGGGGTAGGTTTCGCCGAAGACGGCACGGAGGCTGTTGAAGTCTTTGGCTTTGCTCAGCGGGGCGAGATCGGCGTGGACGATGTAGTTGGCGGCGATCTGCTTGGCGACGAGCTCTTCAACCTTGGCGAGTTGTTCGCCGCTGACGGGGGCGTTGTTTGAGAAGTCAAAGCGGAACCGATCGTCGGCGACGAGCGAGCCTTTCTGGTCGACGGTGTCGCCCAGCACTTCGCGCAGGGCCCAGTTGGCCAGGTGCGTGGCGGTGTGGTTGCTCTGAATCTTGCCGCGTTTGCCGCGGGTGACGTTCATCGTGACGGTGTCGCCCACGCGGAGCGCGCCGCGCTGGACGTGGCCGATGTGGAGGACGTAACCGCCGAAGACGTGCGTGGAGTCGACTTCGAACTCGCCGGTGTGCGTGGCGTTGCCGAGGACTTGGATTTCGCCGCTGTCACCTTCCTGGCCGCCCATGGTGGCGTAGAAGTTGGTGCGATCGGTGATGATGCCGATCTTCTTGCGGGCGTCGCCCATGTGCAGGTGCGTGTGCTCGTCGAAGTTGTGGCCGTTCCAGATGGCGCGGACGTGGGCCTTGAGGGGCTTGGCGACTTCGTACTTGGCGGTGTCGTCGGTGGGTTGCACGCCCAGGTGCTTGAGGCGGGCGACTTGTTCGCCCGTGAGGACGAGTTGCTTCTCGCCGCCTTCTTTGGCTGGGCCGGCGCGGGAGACTTCCTTCGCGCGTTCGAGTTCGGCTTCGTAGCCGGCGTCGTCGACGCGCATGCAGCGTTCTTCTGCCATGAGTTTGGTGAGGTCGAGGGGGAAGCCGTAGGTGTCGTAGAGCTTGAAGGCGTCGGCACCGGAGATGGTTTGGTTGCTCGCGCTGGCGGCGACTTCTTCGAAGAGCTTGATGCCGCGGTCAAGGGTTTTGCCGAAGCTTTCTTCCTCTTCGAGGATGATGGCCTGCACGCGCTGCGGGTTCTTCTTGAGCTCGGGGAATGCGCTGCCGAAGTGATCGACGACGACGGGGACGAGCTGGGCGAAGAAGCCGCTCTTGGCGTGGAGCATTTGGCGGCCGTAACGGACCGCGCGGCGCAGGATGCGGCGCAGGACGTAGCCGCGGCCTTCGTTGCTGGGCAGTGCACCGTCGGTGATGGCGATGGTGAGTGTGCGGATGTGGTCGGCGATGACGCGGTAGGCGGTGTCGACGCCGTCTTTGTCGGCGGTGCCGAGCTTGCCGCCGTAGGGGCGGGCGCCGGTCAATTGCTCGATCTTCATGAAGATCGGGCCGAAGACGTCGGTGTCGTAGTTGCTGCGGACGTTTTGCAGCACGCTGACGAGACGCTCGAGGCCCATGCCGGTATCGACGTGCTTGGCGGGCAGCGGCTTGAGCGAGCCGTCGGCTTCGCGGTTGAACTGGATGAAGACGTTGTTCCAGATTTCGAGGACGTCGGGATCGCCGCTGTTGACTTTGTCGCGGGCGTTGCGGCCGCCGATGCGGTCGTAGTGGATTTCGGTGCAGGGGCCGCAGGGACCGGTGTCACCCATTTCCCAGAAGTTGTCCTTCATGTTGCCGGGCAGGACGTGGTCGGCGGGCAGGAACTGGAGCCAGAGGTCGCGGGTTTCTTCGTCGGGAGGCAGGCCGAGTTTGGCGTTGCCTTCGAAGTAGGTGGCGTAGAGGCGATCTTTGCTGAGGCCGTAGACGTTGACGAGCAGATCAAAGGACCAGGTGACGGCTTCCTTCTTGAAGTAGTCGCCGAAGGACCAGTTGCCGAGCATTTCGAAGAACGTGTGGTGGTAGGTGTCCTTGCCCACGTCGTCGAGGTCGTTGTGCTTGCCGCCTGCGCGGATGCACTTCTGGCTGTTGGCGGCGCGCTTGAGCTTGCCCATCTGCGTGTTGGGGTCGGCCTGGCCCAGGAAGATGGGCTTGAACTGGTTCATCCCCGCGTTGGTGAAGAGGAGCGTGGGATCATCCAGCGGCACGGCGGGCGAGCTGGGAATGAAGGTGTGCCCCTGCTTCTTGCAGAAGTACTCGATGTAGGTCTTGCGCACGTTGTCAACGGTCCATTGCATAGCGCGGGCAGGGTAGGTGAAGAGTGAGCGAGAAAACGCCCGGCCACGGCGTGAGAACGCGGTGGCCGGGCGATGGTGTGGGCGGAAGATTCGCGGGTGGCGGGACTTGCGCGGCGGCGTGGTGTTACTTGTTTGCGCCGAGCAATTGTTCGAGAGTTTCGAGGCGGGACTGGAGATCGTCGTTGCGGCGGGTTTGGTCGAGCAGGCGCTGTTCGAGGGATTCGATCTTCTGCTGTTGCTCTTGGATCGCGCCGATGGCGACGACGGAGAGTTGGCTGTAGTTGACGGTGAGGTTTTCTTTGGATTCGTCGCCCGTCACGAGATGGGGGAGGACTTGGCGGACGTCTTGGGCGATGAGGCCGAGGTCTTCGCGATCGTCAAGATTCCAGCGGAACGTCACGGGCTGGAGTTTCAGGGCTGCGGCGAGGTTGCCTTCGGCGGCGTGGATGTCGTGCTTGAGGCGGCGGTCGGAGACGGCCGTCCAGGCGCCCACGCCATTGAGGCGGGCGAAGTTGGGAGTGGTCGCGTTGGCGTTGTTGGTGATTTCGAGGAAGCCGGTGTCGGCGAGGCGGAGGCCGCCGCGCCAAGTGCTGGTGGAGCGATTGATGAGGAACAGTTGCCAAGCGGTGCCGATGGCGGGCGTGGAGACTTCGGCTTGGCCTGTGAGACCGGACCACGGGGCGGATTGAGCGGCGAAGGCGAGGTTCGCAACAACGGCGGACGCAGACTGCTGAGCGATGGCGTTCACTGTGGCGGCGGGGCGCATGTAGGTGCGGAAGAACCATTGGATCGCGGGGTTTGGGTCGGGTTCCCAGTAGCCGATTGCGCCGGGAATGGGTGCGCTGGTCGTGGCCAGCAAGAAGGTGGCCGGGCATGAGAAGACCATGGTGTAGGGGTTGCCGGCAAACAGCGTGACATTGCCGAACTCCGCGCTGCGGGTACCGGTCGGGCTTGGTGTCACGGTGGCGGCGGCAAGGACTGGACCGTCGAGACCGACGCCGGCATGCAGCGTGACCGTGAGGGGCGAGGACTGTGTAGTCGAGATTATGAGTTCGATGCGGTCTAAGGTGCCCGACACGGATGGCGTGAACGATTGCCACGCGGGGCTGAACTGAACATTGCGATTGAGAATCCCTCTTGAGTCCTGCAATTGGTCCGCCGCGACGGGCCCGGTGGGCGTGAACTGCAGGCCTGTGAGCTTGTGAGCGATGGGCGCGGCGGTGATGCGTTGACGCGGGGACAGGGTCGTGTAGAGGTCGCTGGACTGGCGGACCTCGATTTCGATCCAGCGTTCTTCGTCGCTGGAGAGGACGGAGCCGAAGTCAAGGGTGGTGGTGAAGGTGCCTTCGTCAACTTGTGTGGCGGGAGCGAGGACTTGGGTGCCAACCTGCTGGGTGCCAGTGGCGGAGCGGTACAGGCGGAAGCGCAGGTCGACGGAGCCTGCGACGGGGCCTGTGGCGTCACTCAGGTGCCCTTGATAGGTGAACGGCTGCGCGCGGGCTGGGACAGCGGCGAGGAGCGTGAGCAAGAGGGAGATGAAGATGATGGGGGTTCGCATGCGTGGGCTCCAAGGGTCATGTCTGGAAGCGAATCTGAAGCGCCGAGTCCCTCATCGAAGTGCGAGAAAGAGCGTTATCCGGCGTTTGTGGGATAAGTTGGCGGCGGGGCCGGGACAAGGTGTGAGGTTTTGTGGCGTGCGGTGGCGGGATGCCGATGATCGGTACCATGTCCCTGCGGATGCGCGGGGCGGTTTTGTGCGCGAGCAGGTCGCCGGCGGGCGACGGGAGATGGTCATGGGTTCAGTCGTTCGCATCGCCCGGGTGATGGCGTCGGTCGCGGTGGTGGTGGCAATGGCCGGGACGGCGTGCGGGCAGGACCTGCAGGAAGCGGTGCGCGGACTTGTCGCGAGCAAGAAGCTGGGGGACGCGAAGGTGGGCATTTGCCTGATGGACGCGCACAGCAAGACGGTGCTGGCGAGCGTGAATGCCGGGGAGACGTTCATTCCGGCGAGCAACATGAAGCTGCTGACGAGCGGCGCGGCGATGATGGTGCTGGGGCCTGACTTTGCGTTTCGCACGGAGTTTCTGCTGGATGGCGACCGGCTGGTGATTCGCGGGGCGGGTGATCCGAGTCTGGGTGACCCTGAGGTACTGCGGCGCAGCGAGAGCAAGATGACGGTGGATGACGTTGTTCGCAGCCTGGCGGGCGCACTGCCCAAGGCGAATGTGAACACGATTCGCGAGATTGTGGTGGATGACCGCGTGTTTGACCGGCAGTTTGTGCATCCGACGTGGAACCCGGACAACCTGCACTTGGCGTACTCGGCGCAGGTGGCGGGGATCAACTTTCATGCGAACGTGCTGAATGTGTTTCCGCGGCCCAATCCGTCGGGCGGCACGCCTTTGTTCACGACGCAGCCTTCGGCCGCGTGGCTGCGCGTGGACGCGAGCCGGGCGAAGACGGCGGCGAAGGGGAACAACAGCGTGTGGCTGATGCGCGAGGGCGACGGCAGCAACTCGTTTGTGATGCGGGGTGAAGTAGCGAAGGCGAGTCAGCAGCCCATCAGCGTGACGATCAATGATCCGCCGATGTGGTTCGGACAGTTGTTTGCGACCGCGCTGGGTGAGGCCCAAGTGACGATCACGGGAGCAGCGGGCGCGGCCGAAACGGCGGCGGCGGGCTTACCCCCCACCGCTGTGCGGCTGGCGGGTGAAACGGAAGCGCTGGATGGCGGGCGGGTGCTCGCGGTCGTGAGCACACCCATTGATGAAGTGATGCGGCGCTGCAACGTGGACTCGGAGAATCTGTACGCCGAGAGCTTGATGAAGAGGATGGGATATGCGGTGACGCATGAGCCGGGCAGTTGGAACAACGGCGCGACGGTGCTGCGCATGATGCTGACGCAGGAGCTTGGACCTGATGCGGCGTCGACGACGACAATTGCGGATGGGTCGGGACTCTCGCGTGAGAACCGCGTGAGCCCAAGCGTCCTGGCGCGATGGCTGACGGATATCGCCGGGAAGGAGTGGGCGGATCAGTATGTTGATTCGCTTGCGGCGCCGGGTCGCGGCACGCTGGAGCGGCGCTTTGCGGGAGCGAAGCTGACGAATGAAGTGCGCGCGAAGAGCGGGTACATCAAGGGTGTGCGCAGCTTGTCGGGGTATGTGACTGATCCCACCAGCGGTGACCGGCTTGTGTTTGTGGTGCTGATCAATAACCTGCCCATGGGCGGGTTTGAGGCAGCGCACAACGAAGCACGCGAACTGCACGAGGACATCGTAAAGCTGCTGGACCGCACGCTGACGCGGCGTGCGGAACGCAAGGCTGAAATGGCGCGGTGAGCGCGATCAGCGTGGCATGGGCAGTGACGGGGGCGAAAGGGTGGCGGGCTCGTCGCGGCCTGGGCGCTTGATGCGCAGGGTTGCGATTTCGCCTGATTCGTGCTTGCAGAGCACTTCGCCCAGGTCGGGATCAATCGCGTTGATGCGCCAGCCCGGCAGGAACTCGTCGCCCACGCTGCGCAGCTTGCCGGCGATGACGGCACGATTGCCGGTTGGTGCCGCCAGAATGGACGTGACGGCGACGGTCGCTGGGAGGCGGACGGCCTCGGTCTCGACGTCGACGGGCATTGTGGGCAGGGCCGGGTTGATGTTCAGGCGAGCGGTGTTGTTGCGAGCGCCGACAACGGGCGAGCGCAGGACGGGCTCAGCGGCGCGACGCTCGTAGGCGGCGGCGAGTTGTGCGTCGAATGCGAGCTGCTTGGCGGCGGGCGATTGCGCGTCTTCCTTCACGACCATGAGGGGGAGCATGTCGTCGGAAGCTTGTGCGATGCGCGGACCGCCGTGCAGAGCGAACTGGCGTGTGAGGCCCACGCCCACGACAGGCAGCGCAAAGCAAATGGCGGCGAACGCCGGCCAGGGAATCTTGGACCATGCGGAGGCAATTGGCGTGCTCATGGGTTGCGATCCTCCACACGTGGACGACGGGGTGACGCGGGCATGGTGAGCTTGATGTGGGCGGTTTCGATGGAAGCGTCAAGCAAGTCGGTACGGCCGCCCTCTTCGACCATGGCGTTTGCGCTCAGACGGAATGCGACGATGCGCGATGCGCCGAGCTGGGTTTCGCATGCACCGAGGAACTCGACGATCTGGGGGTATGTGCCCTGGATCGAAATGCGGTAGCCGAGCACTTCGGCGGCGGGTGCTGCGGGCCTTTTGGCGACGGGCGCGCGACTGGTGTTGCGCGCGGCGGTTGTGCGTGAGCCGGTGGGATCGATGCGCTGAAGGTTGACACCTGCAGCACGAGCGATGCGGCTGAATGCGTCGTAGATCTCGGTCGCGTCGTCGGTCTGGGAGGCCCAGGCGAGCGTGCTGTCGGTGCGCTGAGCGGCGAGGTTTCGCGCTTGTTCGAGTTGGTCGATGCCCTGCGTGTCCATGGCGGCGACGGCGACTTCGCTGCGCATGCGGGCTGCTTCCTGCGATAGGCGGGCGAGAGAAGCTTCGAGCGGACGGATGCCGATGGCCCACGCGCCGCCAGCGAGCGCGGCAGCGCAGAGCGCGGTGGTGACGTGCTTGCGGAGCACGGGCGCGAGGTTCGCACCGGTGTTGATGGACGCGGAGGGTGGTTGTTCGGCGCGAAGAGCGGGCGCTTGAGGGGTTGTCATGGTGAAACTCCTTCTGCGCTCGCGACGGGTGCGTGCGGGGGCTTGAAGGGGAGAGTGCGAAGCTGCACAGTCATCACGAACTCGCGGCGACGACCGGCGCCAGCTTCGAGGTTGGTGGAGACGATGCGAGCGTCGCTGACGTAGGGCTCGGTCTTGACGGCGGCGAGCAAGTGCATGATGGGATCGCCATCGTCGTCGGCGACGGGGGCACGGCCGCGGAGAGTGATGGTGGGCTCGTCACGATCGCCCGGGCCGTAGTCACCTGTGATTTCGAGCAGTTCGACGCCTGGCTGGGTCACTTGCGACAGGAACGTGAGGGGCGCACGCCAGAGCGGGCGAGAGCCGACAGCCTCGGCGAGTGTCGCGTTCAGCGACTTCTCACGGACGGTGGCGGCCTCGAGGTCGGATTGGGCGGTGCGGGCGGCGTTGATCTGGGTGGCGCGCGGTTCGAGCTGACTGATCTCGTTGTTTGCGGCGGATGTGCCGATGTAGGCGCGGGCGCCCAGCAGACCAAGGGCCACCACTGCGGCGGCGATGCCGGCGCGCACGGCTTTGCGTGTGACACTCGCGACACGCTGCAACTGCGTGGAGGGCGGCGTCATCCAGAGGTTTTCGTTTCGCAGGGCGAGGGCGACAGTGAGGTCGCCCACTTGATCGTCAGAGACACCGGCGTTGCGCGAGGCGAGGCATTCGCTTGCAAGGTCGAGCGTGTCGCCCAGGGCCTGGCCCAGACCATGGATGGCGGCGCCGGGGCCTGCGACCCAGAGCTTGACGCGGGCGAGATCGCTCTCAAGCATGCCGAAGCGGAGTGTCTGGCGGAGTTCGATGGCGAAGCGCTGGAGGGCGGGCTGCACGAGGGGCAGCACATCGTCGGCGCGGAAGTTGAGGCCCTGGTCCATCATTTCGCCGCGGCGCGGGAGGCCTACGGAGAACGTGAGGCGTGTGGCGTAATCGCGCGTGAAGGCGTCGCCAAGCTTTTGGCCACGACCGGAGCGGAAGACGGCGTCACAGAGGAGTGAATAGCCGACTTCGGCGCAGCGGGCGAGGCAGAGTTTGCCCTCGACCCAGCCGGCGATGGTGAGGGCGTGTTCACCCATGTGCACATAGACGCGCGGCTGCGCGCTGGCGCTCATGGGGTCGTGGGTCATGGCGTTGTGGAGCATCGCGGCCTTGGTGGGCAGGATGCCGATGGCGCGCAGGCCGCAGCGGCGGAGCCAGTGGGCGAGGGTGTCACCATCGCCTGCACTGTCGGCGACGGTGAGCATGAGCGTACGGACGGAGGACTTGCTTGCCGTGCTGGTGACGTCACTGACAGGGAGCGACTCGGGCACTTCGGAGAGGACCGTGCGTGCGGTGAGCCAGCCACCCTGCACGTTGGGCAACGTTTGCTGGAGATAGAGATCGGCGGCGCGGAGTGCGGCGGGGCCGGAGGCGGGCGCGTGGAAGACGTCGGCGACGCTGTGCGGGCCGTGATAAAGCACGTACGCACTGGTGCCGGGGCGCACGCCTAGTTCGTTGAGGGCGGAGCGAAGCGTGTCATCGAAGGGCTGGAGATTCTTTTTCCATGCTGCATCGAAGACGTCGGGATCGAGCGCGATGCGATGGACGCGCGAAATCTCTCCACCAGCGATGATGGCGACACGCACGCTTGAGGGCGAGAGACTCACCAGAATGGGCTCACGCTGAATCAACTGATACCTCGCATTTTGAAATAGGAATACTCCGACGTGGGGATATCGACGCGCGCGCGGAGGCACTTTGGTAGAAGTGGGCGATAACTGGGGAGGGGACGTAGGCGGTATCAGCGCACGTCGAAGTCGAGGCGGACGCGGCGGGAGGCATCGCCACTGGCACCACGAACGATGAGCGAACCGGTGGTTGCGGTTGGGCCCGGGACCTGCTCGTAGGTGGCTACGGAATTGGGCAGGGAGAGGGTGGTGCCAGCGGCGGGCAGGGTTGCGCGGCGCTCGCGGAGCTTCATGACGGCGAGGGTGCCGCTTTCGGCGGCGTAGAGGGCTCGCACGGTTTCAATGCGGAGTGCGCTGATGGCAGCGTCGTCGCCCGTGCCGTAGAGAACGGTGAGGGTGGTGACGTTGATGGCGGCGAGCAGCAGGACCACCACGGCGAGCACGGTGCCGCGGCGTGGACGCGAAGTTGGACGCGTGGCAGTGTTCATGCGTCGAGCCTCACGCGGGGGAAGACAGCGATGCGGAGTTCGAAGCCGCCGGTGACGAGGCGGACGATGAAGCGCTGCGTGGTTTGCGGGGTTGCGCTGGTGTCGGTCACTCCATCGGCGGCGAGGTAAGTGATCTCAAAGGCCTCGACATTGGCGATGAGCATGTCTTCGTCGCCGTTTGTGTTGCGGAACCAAAGCTCGGTGCCCTTGATGAACAAACCGCGATTGTCGGCGAAGCCGATGGTGTCGGGCGCGGCCGAGGTGAGATCGAGCGTGCCCGTGGTGGTGCCTGCGGGCGCGTCGCGTAGCAGGCGGGCGATGCGATCCATGGCGTACGCGCCAGCTTCACAGGTGCGACGCGTGCGGTCGGAAGCGGCGGCGTTGGTCGCGACACCTTGCATGATGGGCAGCGTGCCTGCGGCGATGATGCCCAAGATCGTGACGACCATGAGCGACTCCATGAGCGTGAAGCCGCGGCGTGATGGGGCGGGGCGTGTGCGCATCAGAAGTCCCCCACTAATGCTGAGAAACGCACGTCGATGGGCGCGGCGTTGGCGCGGGGTGCGGTCACGACGACAGTGACGATGCGGAAGATGTCCTGCTGGGCGTTGCCTGTTGCGACACCTGAGGCGGAGACGAGCGGCGTTGCCTCGATGCTGTAGGCGAAACCCATGTCGGTGTACAGACTGGTCAGCGTGTCGGCGCGCGTGGTGAAGGCGGCCTGGTAGGTTGGCATGTCGCTCAGTGCGCTGAAGCCAAGGGCGACGTTGTCGCTGGCGATGTCGGCGAGGACGAGTTCCATGAGGCCTTGGGCGAGTGTGGCAGCGCGCTGGGCCTGCACGGAGTCTTCACGTCGCTGCGAGGCTGCATCGAGGAACATGACGGCGGGCGGCACGGTGAGCGCGATGATGACAACCACCGTGATCGCTTCGATCAGCGTGAAGGCGCGGCGCGAGATGGAACGGAGAGCGTTCATTCGCGTGCAAGCGCTCCTGTGACGCGGCGGATGTTGATGACACCAGTGTCGGCGATTTCGATGCGGGCGTCGTCTGTCCAAGGGCCGATACGCGTGCCGTTGGTATCGCGGAGTTCTGGGGTGCCGTCGATGCTGAACCAGAGCGTTGCCTGCGGGACGGAGGCGCCTGTGCCGTCCTGGAGATGAGTGATCCAGAAGTCGCGTTGATCTTCGGCGAGAACGGGAATGCCGCGGGGCTGACCATCGGGACCGAGCAGCGACTCGGGAGCGGCGCTGGCGCCGGGGATGGTGAGGATGCGCAGGCCCGAGGGCGTGAGTTCGACACCAGTGGCGTTTCCAGTGGCCATGGCAGTTGCGCGGGCGAAGAGCAGGGCGCGTTCAACCTCCTGCACGGCGCCGACGCGGCGAGCATCGCTCAGCAGGCGGAGGGCGGGGCGTGCGGTGGCGGCGATGATGCCGATGATGGTGACGACGAGCATCATCTCGAGCATCGAGAAGGCTCGTCGCGAAGGGCGGGGTTGGACGGCACGTGCGGACATCAGTGTTCGTTGGCGCGGATGGGATTGCCGCTGGCGTTGGCGCCGGCATCATCGGCGGCGTTGGCGTAAAAGATGGCGACGGGAGGCGTGGCGGCGTTGTCGACGTAGTAGTTCCAGCCGAAGGTCGTGGCGTTGACGACGGCGCGAGAGCTGGCCTGCGCGAAGCTGACGGTTTGCACGGTGGCGAGGCCGTTGTAGGGGTTCTGCGGGAAGTCACCTTGCACGACGGTGTTGGGCGTCGTGAGTTCCGTGAGTGTGGGATAAGGCGGCGAGCCGGCGAGGACGGCGTTGGCGCGGTAGCCGGCGATGGCAGCGCGAACGCCGCCAAGGTTGGCTTTGAGTGCGCTCGCGCGAGCGTCTTGCGTCGCGGTGCCAAACTGCGGGATGACGATGGCGGCAAGAACGCCCAGGATGACGACGACGATCATGACTTCGAGGAAGGTGAAGGCACGACGGGCGGCAAAGGCTGGGTGGGTGAGGATCATGCTTGCTCCAAGGATCATTTGACGACGCGGGCCATTTGCCACATGGGGAGGAAGACGCTGAGCGCGACGACCAGCACGATGGCGGCGAGGGCGACGGTCATGATTGGTTCGATGATGGTGTTGACGTTCTTGGCGAGGTTACCTGCTTCGCGATCAAAGTGACGCGAGACGATTTCGCAGGAGCGCGACAGTTCCTTGGCGTCTTTGCCTGCGCCAATCATGCGTTTGGCAAAGGGGGGCAGGTACTGCGTGCGCTGCAGCACGTCGATGAGGCGCTCGCCCTGACGGAGGCTGTCGGCCATGGCGGTGCAGTCGTTGACGAAGATGGGGCGGCCGGTTGAGCGGCCTGCGATGTCGATGGCTTCGATCACGTCGAGGCCGCTGGCGAGCGAGATGCCCAGCACGCGTGAGAAGCGAGCGGCGGCCATGGTGGTGATGAGCTTGGAGACATAGGGGAGTTTGAGGAGCGCGGACTCGATGATGAGGCGGCCCGCGGTGTTGCGCCACATGCACACGAAGGTGACGATGACGCCAACGAGGACAGTGAGATAGGCCCACCAGTAATTGTGCACGCTGGCACCGACGGCCTGCACCACCTTGGTGGCGAGGGGCAACTGCTTGTTGCTGGCGGCGAAGGTGGCGGCGAACTTGGGAACGACGAAGCCGACGATGACGCTGAGCGCGGCGCCGACCATGCTGAGCACGATGATGGGGTACGCGAGCGCGCGGCGAAGCTGCGAGCGTGCTTCCATCTGCTTTTCGAGCATTTCGGCGAGGTGACTGGTGACAGCCTGCAGATTGCCGCTCTTCTCGGCGGCTCGCATGGTTTCGATGTACACGTCGCCGAAGGTGGAGCGATACTTCTCCATGGCGGCGGTGATGGTCTGGCCGCCTTCGATCATGGTGGCGATGTCGCGGATCATCGCAGCGAGTTCGGGCTTGCTCTCGTGCTCGGCGATGGCGATGAGGCCGCGATCGAGCGGGATGCGGGCCTCGACGAGCACCGCGAGCTCTCGCGTGAGGGCGACGATGTCGTTGAGCTGAACGCGAGAGAAGGTGAAGATGGGGCCGTGCTCTTTGACGGCGGAGAGGCCCAGGGGGGTGAGCGCGGAGGCTGCGAGTTTGCGATATGCCTCGGCTTCATCGATCGCGCGGATGACGCCCTTGGTCTGGACGCCTTGGGCGTCGATGGCTTCGTAGTGATACGTGGTGACGCTCATGCCGCACGCTCCTGATTGGCGACGGGCAGATCAGCGGTGGCCTCGTCGTCGAGGAACTGCTGCGAGAAGGGAACGATCTCGTCGAGCGACGTGCGACCTGCGGCGGCGGCTTCGGCGCCGTTGTGGAAGAGCGAGCGGAAGCCGTCGGCGCGAGCGGCGTCGAGCAGGTCGGTCATCGAAGCCTTGTACTCGATGAGCGGGCGGACGCGCGGGGTGACGCGGAGCATCTCGAAGATTGGCAGCCGACCACGGAAACCAGTGCGCTTGCAGGCGTCGCAGCCGGCGTGGGTACGGAACGAGCCGCCGCGGAGATCGGCGGGGACGCGGCGGATGAGATTGAAGTCCGTCTCGGGCACGGAGCACTTGGTACAGAGCTGGCGCACGAGTCGCTGTGAGATGGAAGCGAGCAGCGTGGAGCCGACGAGGTAGGGCGGGACGCCCATGTTGACGAGGCGTTCGACTGTGCTGACGGCGTCGTTGGTGTGCAAGGTCGAGAAGACCAAGTGCCCGGTCATCGCGGCCTGGGCGGCGATTTTGGCGGTTTCTTCATCGCGGATTTCGCCCACGAGAATGACATCGGGATCTTGGCGCAGGAAGCTGCGCAGCGCGGTGGCGAAGGTAAGGCCAATCTCGGGGTGGGCCTGCACCTGACGGATCATGGGCAGGCGAATTTCAACGGGCTCTTCGATCGTCATGATGTTGACGTCGGGCGTGTTGATGGCATTGAGGGCGGTGTAGAGGGTGGTTGTCTTGCCGCTGCCGGTGGGACCGGTGACGAGAATGATGCCGTGCGGCTTGGCGATGAGGTCGGTGAACCAGCCGGTCATCTGCTCGCTCATGCCCAGGCTTGGGATATCGCCGATGCGGGTTGCGCTGCGGAGCAGACGCATGACGACGTTTTCGCCGTGGATGGTGGGAATGAGGGAGAGACGCACGTCGATGTTCTCGCCTTTGTGACGGAAGCGGAACTTGCCGTCCTGGGGCTTGCGGGTCTGTGTGAGGTCGAGGCGCGCCATGACCTTGAGGCGCTGGACAAGGGCCTCGTGCATGCTGCGCTGCGGGCCCTGCTGGGTGGCGAGAACGCCATCGACGCGGTAGCGCAGGGTGAGGTCGCGTTCTTCGGGATTGATGTGTACGTCGCTGGCGGCGGCATCGGCTGCGCCGGCGAGAATCTGGTTCACGGCGGCAACGACGGGTTCATCGCCCGTGGTGAGAGATTGCTCGGCGGACTCTTCGACGTTGTCGTCGCTGCGGGCGAGGCTGTAGGCGCGGGTGACGAGTGCGCGGAGCTGTTCAGCGTCGGCGACGACGGGATCGACATCGCAGCGGAGCAACTGGCGAATCTGGTCAATGGCCTGCAGGTTGAGCGGATCAAGCATCGCAACGGTCGCGACACCTTCGATGATGAAGAGGGGGAAGGCGACCAGACGCTCGGCGACTGCGCGAGGAACGAGGCGGGTGTTGCGGAAGTCAACGTCGTAGTGCGAGAGATCGACAAAGGGATACTCGCAGATCTTGGCTTTGGCGATGGCGAGGCGGCGCGTGGTGGCGATGCCAAGCGTGACCATCGAGTCGAGCAGATCGCCGCCCGTGCTCATGGCGTGCTCGGTGGCGCGACGAAGATCGGCCTCGGTGATGAGGCCATCTGCGAGCAGCGTGCGGACGATGAAGTTGCGGGAATCGAGCACGGGTGAGGTCCTTCTGCGTCTTCAATGTCTGCCAGAGGCGGGTCTACCGGGTTAGTGTGTTTCTTCTCCGACTTGGGCGAGGATGACGTCGAGCTGGCGTTGCTGCTCTTCGGTGAGGTCGGCGAACGCGCAGCCGAGGTGATACGCGGGGCGACGGTCAGTCATGATGCAGCGACGGACGGTGGCCTCACAGGTGAGGAGCAACTGCGGCGCGTCGCCCACGGAGAAGAGCTTGATGCGGATGCGGGTGAGGCGAGGAAGGAAGACGGTGGTGAAGAAGCCGGCGCCAGCGAGCGAGATGTCGACGCAGTTGCACTCGATGAGGCCGTCCTTCGCGCCGGCGGGAGGCGCCAGACGGACGACACCCGAGTGCGCAGCGACAGGGCCCAGATGCGCAGGGATGGCAACGTCGAAACGTTCGACCTTGCGGATGATGGCTGCTGCGGAAGGCATGGGAAACTCCGGCGTGTCTTTCAATTCCTGATGAACGCAAAGTTTGCGTCAACGGGTAATCTCGGCCATTTGGGGGCTTCACTCAATCTCTGGTCGCATAATTGCGCGTGGACCCGTTCGGGAGGGAGGAAAGATGCATGCCGAAAATCCAAACACGATACGAACAAAGTGGTTTCGTCGAGCGAGCGGGTTGGTTGAAGCCGGGCGTTCGCCTAGACTTGTCTGAGCCGATGGTTGGTCGGCCTGCGCAGCCCCCGTGGTGGTTTTCTGGGTGTTGCGGCTTTTTCAAACCGGTGAGCGGCTTGCTCAGCATGTGGCTGAGAAGGTCGTGTAACCCCTGAAGCGCCCATGCGCGTTCGCGTCGGTGTCGGGTCGATCAGATCGATCCGGTACTCCAACTACGAGGAACGCCGGTGTCGCTGCCCGAGGACTTTTGTCATGGCGAACACGCTCGTTCAAGATCTTATCGAAGCCGGTATTCACTTCGGCCAACGCTCCAGCGGCTGGAACCCGAAGATGCAACCGTTCATCTACGGCAAGCGCAACGGCATTCACATCATTGATATCAAGGAGACCATCAAGGGTCTCTTGATTGCGAAGAAGCTGATCGCGAAGAACGTCGCTGAAGGCAAGGACGTGTGCTTCGTGGGCACCAAGCGCCAGGCCAAGAGCGTGCTGGAAGGCCGCGTGCCTGACGTGAAGCAGCACTACGTCACCGAGCGTTGGCTGGGTGGCACGCTGACGAACTTCCGCACGATTCGCCAGCGTCTCAAGCGCCTGGACGAACTCGATGCGATCGAAGCGAAGGACAACTTCGCGAGCTACTCCAAGAAGATGGAGAGCATGCTGAAGCGCGAGCAGAAGAAGATCAGCCGCAACCTGTCGGGCATCCGCCACATGGAAAAGATGCCGGGCATCATGGTGGTGGTTGACGTGAAGAGCGAAATGACGGCTCTGCGTGAAGCCAAGAAGCTTGGCATCACGACGATCGCGCTGATCGATACCGACGGCGACCCTGAGCTGGTTGACATCGTTATTCCGGGTAACGACGACTCGATGCGCTCCATCGACGTGGTCATCCGCGAACTGTGCCTCGCGGTCAGCGAAGGCCTGCAGCTTCGTGAGCAGAACAAGGCTGCTGATCGCAGCGACAACAAGGGCCCGGCGAACACCAGCATGGACGGCGCAGGCGATGCTCCGGCACCGGGCGGTCCCCGCCGCAGCCGTCGCGCGCAGTTCAAGGCTGATGATGCCGCCGGTGAAGTCGCCGCCAAGGCGTGATGGTGAGACACCGATGGCACAGGCAATGTGGCCTGTGGTCGGTCAATCAACATCCAACCAGTGACATGGGCGCATGCTCACGCCACAGGTCGCAAGCAGCAGAGTTCGACCAGGTCCTCAGGTCGGGCTTGATCCTCAGAAGACATTTTCGCACGGGCTGACAGCTCGTGTCTCCAGAAGCAAGCACCAGAAACAACGACAGGACACACACCATGGCTGAACTGAACGCCAAAGACGTGATGAAACTCCGCGACAAGACGGGCCTGCCCATGATGGCCTGTAAGGCAGCGCTGACCGAAGCCGGCGGCGACTTTGAGAAGGCTGAGGACATCCTCCGCAAGCAGCTCAAGGGCAAAATGGACGCGAAGACGGACAAGGTCGCGGGTGAAGGCCGCATCGCGATCGCGGTGGGCCCCAGCAGTGCGACGATCATTGAACTGAAGGCGAACACCGACTTCACGGCGAAGAACCCAGGTTTCATTGATCTGGCCAACAGCATTGCGCAGGGCGGCCTGAAGCTTGCTGCCGGCTCGTTCGCGGGCGCGACGGAGTTCGCAACGGCGATTGACGACATTCGCGCCAAGACGGGCGAGACGATCACCATCGGCCGCGCCGAACACATTGCGGGCGGCCCTGGCGTGAAGTTCGGCGCGTACGTGCACCACGACGGCAAGACGGGCGCACTCGTCAAGGTCGAAGGTGACATGAGCGACGAAGGCCTGAAGCAGATCTGCATGCACATTGTGGCGGCGCAGCCGCGCCCGCAAGGCGTGCGCGCCGAAGACGTGCCCGCGTCGGTTGTCGAGCGTGAACGCAAGTTCCGTATCGAGCAGGCGATGGAGAGCGGCAAGCCGAAGGAAATCGCCGAGAAGATGGTTGAAGGCGGCATGCGCAAGTTCTTCGAGGAAATCGCGCTGCTGGAACAGCCCTACATCATGGACCCGACCAAGAAGGTCAAGGACATTGTGGGCAAGGCCAACGTGCACCAGTTCTGGCGCTGGCAGGTCGGCGAGTAAGACTGATTGACAGAGAAGCACTGAAAACCCGCGAGCAATCGCGGGTTTTTTGTTTAGAGGAATTGCTCGATGGCGGGTGCGAGCCAGCGGATGCGTTCGGCGAAGTTAGCCCAGGTTGATGCGCGGCCGACAGTGGTTGTGCAATTCGCGTCGAGCAGGTGCGGGACGCCATCGACGATGGTGAAGTCGAACTTGCCGAAGTCGAAGTTGAGGTCCTTACGGAGCTGCTGAATTTCGGGAGGGGGCTCGTGCTCCAGCGTGCGTTTAACGATGGTGGTGGCTTGCACGATGGGCGATGTGGCGCGGTTCACGCCGACGAAGCCGCGGTCGCCGAGGAAGTTCCAGGATCGCAGGACGTACATGTCGCCGTCGCGTTCACAGAGGAGTCGCTCGACGACGAGGTCGGGGTTGTACCAGACTGGCGTGGGCACGTCGCGCACACGGTTGTAGATGCGGTAGGCCTTGTCGCGGAGTCGCGCGCGGCAGTGCCAGGGGAGCCGCTCGCGGGCGGCGCTGGCGAGCGTTATCCAGGGACGCGACCAGCGCGTGGTCTGATAGTCGATCACGCCCCCGTAGTTGGCGTTGGTCTTGACGATGACGGGGCCGTCGTAGCCGTCGCCTCGCGTGACGAGATGGCGCGAGATGACGCGCTTTTCGATGGAGCCCACATGGCTGTTAAGGGCGCGGCGATACTGGCTGGCGACGCGCTGGTAGGCTGGGAGCGGCGTGGTGAAGTCGATGTGCATGAGCGCGACGCGTGCGCTGGGGACGAAGGCAGGGGCAGGCACTTCGACCGCGGCGATACCCATCTCACGCCAGAGCGGGAGCAGTTCGCGGATGAGATACTTGATCGGCATCAGGGGCGTGGCGGGGTGCGTGTGTACCACCACCAACGGTGCCTCGCACCGGGTGCGGCGAACGCCCAGAGTGTCGATTCCCACGGCTGACGACACGTGCAGCATACTAACAGATAGGCGTACGCCGCGCGGTGATCGGACAGGAAATCCGGCGGTTGGTTGCAAATGCACATAACGGACGTTGCCACAACGGGTTGGCGTGGCTTATCGTTTCTTTCAGTTTGGGCAACAGGTCGGCCGCGGCAAGATCGCGGCGGCTAACGCCGACTGCAAACTGGAGGCTGCCATGGGCTTGGATTTCGCGATCGATGCGCTGTATGCGACGGACTTTTCCAGTGCGCAGGCGACGGCGTGCCGGGTGCATCGCGACGGGCGTGCGTATCCGACGATTGCAGCGGTGGGCACGTGCTTCGAGGAAGCCGGACACAGCCTGACGATTCGGCATGTGCAGTTGTTTGACTGTTACCGCGCGGAATGGCGCGATGCGCAGGGCGTGACGCAGGGTGCCGTCGCGGGGCAGACGGCGGAAGAGGCGGCGGTGTATGCGTTGAGTCTGCTGCGGCGGCAAGTCGCGGCGGCGATGCAGGCGGGCAATGCCTGAGTACGCACGCATCAAGCGCGGTTCATTCACTCATCACCGAAGATCGTGCCCAAGTTTCTCGCCGCGAGAATGAGAGAGTCGTCTTCCTTGACGAGTCGCTGCTTGCCTGCGGCGAAACTGAGGTCAACGTCCGTCAATTGGCCACCTTGGATGGCGACCATGCGGCCGGCTTTGCCTTGGCGCAGCAGCGTCATGGCGTGGCTGCCGAGCAGTGTTGCAAGCACGCGGTCGCTGGGAATGGGCGTGCCGCCGCGCTGGGTGTGACCCAAGATCGTGTAGCGGCTTTCGACGCCCGTTTCATCTTCGATCTGCTCAGCGATGTACTTGGCGATGCCGCCCAGGCGAATCGGATCGGGGCTGGTTTCCACGCGGCGTGCAACGAACTGGCCGTGGCCTTTCACTTTCGCGCCTTCGCTGACGCAGATGAGACTGCTGCGCTTGCCGCGATCGCTGCGTTCTTTGACCAGATCGAAAACGCGCTTCATTTCGAAGGGAAGTTCGGGGAGCAGGATTGCATCGCTGCCGCTGGCGACGCCCGCGTGGAGCGCGATCCAACCGGCGTTGCGGCCCATGACCTCCACCACCATCGCTCGGTGATGGCTGTCGGCGGTGGTGCGCACGCGGTCGAGCGCATCGGTCGCGGTGGCGACGGCAGTCTGAAAGCCGAAGGTGATCTCAGTGCCTTCGATGTCGTTGTCGATGGTCTTGGGCACGCCGATGACAGGCATCCCCATCCGCGCGAACTCCGTCGCGCCCGTCTGCGTGCCATCGCCGCCGATGGTGATCAGCGCCTCGACGCCCGCACGTTCCAGATTACGAATGCAATCAGGCATCACGTCTTTGTAGATGGGCCGGTTATCGCTATCCGTCCCGATCTTGTGGCGACTGGGATTGGTCTTGTTGTTGCTGCCCAGAATCGTGCCGCCGCGCAGGAGCAGGCCGGCCATGTCGGCTTCCGTCAACTCGCGCATGCGGTTCTCGATGAGACCCAGGTATCCATCTTCAATCCCGATGACCTTGATAGCGCAATGAAACGCATCACGCGCGACCGCGCGGATGACGGCGTTGAGGCCCGGGCAGTCGCCGCCTGAAGTAAGAATGCCGATGCGACGAACCGTGGGGCAGGTAAGGGCGAGGGGATTCATGGTGGAGCGTATCGGCAAAATGCACGTGCGGGGGAGAGAGGCGAAGGCCTTCACCGCAAAGACGCAAAGCAAGCAAAGAAAGATGAGGCGTTTAACACAGAGGGCACAGAGGGCACCGAGAGGAAGACAGGGTTCAAGGCGGGAAACATGTGCTCACGACAGACTGTCGGGCGTCGTAATGGGGTCTCAGCCCCGCCACAACTCTTGCCCGTTCACTTGTGTTCCCGGTGTCGTTACGGAGAACTGGCTTGGCAAACTCGCCGCATAGCCGCGGCGAGCGCGGTGACGCAAGCTCCAAGAAGAGCGGAGAACAAGACCGGGATGCGGGCGGGCTGCATAGGCCCGCGTCGTGACAGCCTTGCTGCTTTGTGCGTGCTGCGGCTGCGGCGAACATGCATGCGAGGTCGTTGATGAATCACACGTTGTGGCGTGCACCTCGCCAAAGACCGGCTCCGGCGGCGGTGCCGCTGGGGAGATAAGTCTTGATCGTCGTCCACCATGTGTCGGCAGTGGCTTGCATGGTGTGGGCTGCGTCGGCGACATTGGACTTGAGGTGGTCGATGTCGGAGGCGCTGAGCCCCAGACCCAGTTTGTGAATCAGCACGGCTCCGCCAACCAGCACAGCTCCAACAAGCAGGGCAATCTTGATGACCTTTCGCACGAGCCAGGCGAAGATGAACGCCGCGATGAAGCTGACGCCTGCGCGGAGCATCCATGGCGTTGCAGAGTCGAGTGCGGCGTTGCTGTGCACATCAGTCAGCGAGCGTGCAACGAGCCAGCCAGTGCTCCCCAGCGTGAGCAGCAACACAACGAAGAAGAGCTTGCTCTTGAAGGGACTGAAGAAGAAGCCCATGCCAAGACCAGCCGCGCCGCCTGCGAGGGTGGCGGCGCTAGTCGCTGCGTTCTCGGAGACGGGATTGGTCTGATCTGACATGGTTATGGCTCTTGGTGTGCGAGACTACTTGAAGTCGACAATGACTTCACCTTGCGAACCGGTGAGGGCCTCAACGAGGCGGCGGACTTGCTCGCGTGTGTCGGCCTCGATTTTTTCGCGGTCGGTGGGGAGCAGTTCGAGGGCACGGGCTTCGAGAGGGATCTGGGCTTTGGCGGCGTTGGCCTCGTCATCACCGGACCACCAGACGAACCTGCGCCAGCCTTTATTGACAGTGGTTTGCTGGGCATCGGCGAAGACTTCGACGGCTTGCCGCGTGGGGCGGGGGATGGTGACGCGGATGAGGGCGGCGTCGCCTTGCTTGTCGATGCGTACGCCATCGTTCGCCAAGGACGAGAGGTCGGTGCCGTAGCTGACGACGACGGGGGTTTGCACGGCGACCGTGGCATCGCCGAGAATCATGCTCTCGACTTTCTTTTCGACGCGCACGCTGGTGGTGATCTGGACAGTGATGAGCTTCATGACGCGCAGACGGGCGGCAACGTCGGCGGGGTTGATGACATTGCGCTCGGTCATGAGGCGTGCGACGGCGGCATCGCGGATGCTTTCACGGCGCGCGGTGTAGAAGACGCTGATGGCGGCCAGCAATAGTGCCAGGGCGGCGATGGCGAAGGCAACGCGCGTGGAAGCAGAGAAGATGGGGCGGGCGTTGTCTGACATCGTCGCAGGGCCGTGGGGAACGCGTGTCCGCGCGAGGGGATGGTACACGATGGCGGCTGTGCGCGCGGGCACTGGGGGCGATGCGAAGATGGATCAGGTCTGACTGCGCCAGCGCATGCGCAGGTAGAGCTTGATGGCATCGCCCGTGACGATGACGGCGGGCGGGACGGGCGGGGCGTCGAGGTCGATGCCGTCGGTGACGCCGCGGAGGACTTTGCGCAGGCGCGAAAGGCTGGGCCCGGCGTGACGCATCGCGGTGAGCACGCCCAGCGTGCCGGCGAGCAGCTTGACACGCCATGATGCGCCGTGGCGGCGGCAGAGCCAGAGCCAGTTGCGTGTGGCGAGGTGCAGCCAGCGTTCGCTTTTCTCGGCGGCGGCGGGGCTGTCGTGCCACACGATCCACGCGGGATCGAGCCAAACATCAAAGCCCGCGCCCAGCAATTTCATGGCGAGGTCGGTGTCATTGCGGTAGAGGAAGAAGCCCGCTTCGTAACCGGCGACTTTGCGCCAGGCCTCGGCCCGGACGAGATTGCCGCAGCCCATGATGGTGCAGCGCGGCGTGGCACGGGTGACGAAAGGCCATTCGATGATGTTGGTCTTGGGATGCTTGGGAACCAACGCAACGGCGGCGATGGTGGGTTTGGCGGCGAGCAGCGCGAGCGCGGCGGTGAGAGCCTGCGGATCGGGCCAACTATCGTCGTCCAAGATGAGGAATGTGTCGCCAGTGGCGAGGGCTGCGCCGGCGTTGAAGCCTGCGACACCGGTGTTGGTCGCTTGCACGATGAGCCGGGCCCATGGGGCGTGCTCACGCACCGCGGCGGGCGAGTTGTCGGTGCTGGCGTTGTCGACGACGATCACTTCGGCGTTGATCGCGGTGCGCCAGACATCGATCTCGCGGAGCGTGCGCAGGAGAGCGTCGCGGCGATTGAAGCTGAGGATGATGACGGAGAGAGACAACCGAAAGAGTAGAAGCAGGAGGTGAGCGGGCGGCGCGACGGCGGGCGTAGATCACATCGCTCTGAAAGCAATAAGCAGGCACAGGAGCATGCCCATGACAACCGCGACCAAGCCCTTGGCGAGCATGGAGAGCAGGCGACCGATGGCGGCACCGAGGGCGATCTTTTTGCTGTCGTCCCACGTGCGCTTGGCGAGGGCCATTTCGCCGCCGACCGCGCCGGCGGCGGCACCGAGCGCGCCTCCCACGATGGCGCCGATGACGGGGACGATGAACATACCGATGAGTGCACCGAGGAATGCACCGAGCAACGCGAAGATGATGCCCCACTTGCTTGCGCCAGCTTTGGCTGCACCGACGGCCGAGGCGAGGAACTCAAGAGCTTCACCCGTTGCGGCGAGGATGATGAGAATGACGACGACCCACCATGGGACGAGCGTGGGCTGCCAGATGGCGAGGGCCAGCGACCAGAGCACGATGAGCCAGGTGCCTGGCAGCGTGACAAGCGTCAGGACGATGCCCAGCATCGCGATGAAGGGCGTGCCGACGAGAGCGATCCAGGTTTCGAGGGGCCAGTTGGGCATGAGATGCACCGAGTGTTTGATGCCGGAAAGCGGAAGGACGAAGAAACGTGTTGGCGGCGCGGTGTTGGAGAGTGAATCAAAGCAAGGCCAGACGATCAGGTGATGGAAGTGAAGCCGTGGTTTGCATGAGGCGAGCGAGCGGTTCTCCGCATCCGCTTGTCCGTTCGATTTATTGCGTGCGGATCGAACATGAAGCGTGTGGTTTCGCAACGATAGTGGCATGGCAACCACTGATCGCTCTGATACGACCAATGCCCCCACTTCCACAGCCGTGAACGCCGCATCTAATGGTGGCGCGCCCGCAACTGGCGCGAAGCAACACGTGAAAGCGAAGGCAGCCGCGCTGGCTTTGTTCACGCTTGCCATTGTGTTGTTGGGATGTGGGGCGTTCGCATTTCTGAGCGCACCAGCAGAGGCGAACAAGACGACGGCCGCGGTGATTCCAGCGTTCTCGGCCTTGGTGATGGTGCTGCTGGGGGTGTGGGTGAGCAAGGCCGCGGCAAGCGACGCAGCGCGGACGCGAGTGCTGACGGCAGGCGGTATCGCTCTCGTGTTTGCGCTGTTATTTGCGGTACCCACGATGGGGCGCATTGGCGCGATGCGGAACTATCCGGCGGCGCAGCAGGAGTGGAGCGAGCAGCTTGCGGCGGGCAAAGTGCAAGATACGAATGAAGTGAAGCGAGCTTTTTTCCGCGAACGCAAGGCGGCGTGGTATGACCAGAGCTTTCTGGTGCGCACGCTGGGACTGATGCTGGGGGCGACGGGAGCGCTGGGCATCTGGCTGCTGGTGAGCGGGCTGCGGATGCCCAAGTAGTGGCCAGCGTGTGCCGCAGGGAAGCGCGGCGGAGGCGGCGGCAAAGGCGTGCGAACCCTATCATCGCCCCCTATGGCGAATGCCCCCAAAGTGAATGTTCTTCTGATCGGCAGCGGTGGGCGCGAGCATGCGCTGGGTGTGGCTCTCGCCAAGAGTGCGCGGCTGGGGACGCTGTTTGCGAGCCATGAGAATCCGGGGCTGGCAGCGATCAGCAAGCCGATCGACGTGCCTGTGAGCACGCGCGAGGCGTATCGGCTCGAGCAGTTCATCAACAAGCACAACATCGGGCTCGTGGTGATTGGGCCGGAAGATCCGCTTGCAGAAGGCATGGCAGACAAGCTCGCGAGCCCGACGTGCAAGGTTTTTGGTCCCGGCAAGCAAGGTGCTCAGTTGGAGGCGGATAAGGCGTGGTGCAAGCAGATGCTTCGCAGCGCGAGCATTCCGACGGGCGAGGGTCGCGTCTTTACGGATGCGGAGAGCGCACGCGGCTACCTCGAAACGCGCTGCGTGGATGAGCCGCTGATTGAGTCGATGCTCAACGCGGCGAATGAGTATCGCGATCCGGCGGAACGGCGGAAGTTCCTGCAGCGCGAGTTGGACACCAAGCCGGCGATGCGCAAGGCGTATGACAAGCAGCGCGGTGACTTGCCGGTCATCAAGGCGACCGGCCTGGCGAAGGGCAAGGGCGTGGTGGTGCCAAGTTCGCTGAGCGAAGCACATGCGGCGATTGAACAGATCATGGTGAAGCGCGTCTTTGGCGATGCTGGCGCCAAGGTGCTGATTGAAGAGAAGCTGAGCGGTCCTGAAGTGTCGGTGCTCGCGATCACGGACGGCTCGTCAATTCTGGTGCTGCCGCCTGCGCAGGATCACAAGCGATTGCTCGATGGCGACAAGGGGCCCAACACGGGCGGCATGGGCGCGTTCTGCCCGAGCGCGACGCTGGATGAGAAGCTGATGCTGCGCGTGGAGCGAGAGGTACTGGTGCCGATCGTGGATGCGCTCAAGCGAGAGAGCATCGACTACAAGGGCGTGCTGTTTGCCGGGCTGATGCTGACGCCTGCGGGACCGAAAGTGCTCGAATTCAACTGCCGATTCGGTGATCCGGAGTGTCAGGCGATTGTGTCGCGGTTGGATAGTGACATCATCGACTTGATGATGGCAACGTGCGAGGGGCGGCTGGCGGACGTTGATGTGCGGTGGAAGGACGATGCAAGCTGCTGCATCGTCATCGCGAGCGAGGGCTACCCCGACAAGCCCAAGACCGGTGTTGCGATCAACGGCATTGACGCGGCGAACGGGCTGCCCGGCGTGACGGTGTATCACGCAGGAACGAAACGCATGCCTGATGGCACAATCGTGACCAACGGCGGACGCGTGCTGGGCGTGACGGCACTGGCGAAGACGGCTCGCGAGGCTCGCGACCGCGCGTATGAAGCGGCGGCAGCGATTGGGTTTGTGGGGAAGGTGATGCGGACGGACATTGGCGCGACGGCGTGAGGTGGCCAGCAAACTGCTGGAGGTGGCCTGACGATCGCAAACGCGCCATGACTGTGCAAATCCGCGCGGAGCGTGCGCATATCGCGCGTTCGCTGTCGCCTTTCACACTCACAGGCAAGACTTGACACGCCAATTTCCAGCCGAGCAAGGTCAGCCGCCGATGCGGTTTGCATGATCCGCCACAGTTCAGCCGTCGTTGTCGCTGCCATGCTGCTCGCTGCGAGCCTTGCTCAGGCTCAGGTGCTTGAGTACAGCGTGCAAACCTATGCGCCGTTGCCACGTTACGGGCCGGCTAACAGCCCGCATGAGTGGTTTCCACGCGGCATTTTGCCGGATGGGACGTTGGTAGTCAACACGTTCTGGCAACCGAGCGTGCCCGACACAGAGAACAGCGCGATCGCGCTGATCTCTCCGGTGTCTGCGACACGGCTTGCAGGCAGCGACGGCACGCCACTGTTGTGGGCTCGCGCATCGGCGGTGCAGTCTGGCGGTGTCATTCACGTGCAAGGTCGATTGCCGAACTCAAGCGATTCATCGCACACATGGCGCGATGGCGAGTTTGGAACCCAGCAAGCCGCGCTGGGCATATCGCAACATGATGTGATCGATGTGTCGGCCGCGGGACACGTGCTTGCGACGAACTTCTTTGAATATCCCTTCCGCTCACAGGTGCGTTTTCAAGAAGTGTCAACGCAGGTTCCCTTCATGGGAGACTCTCCCTTTTTCAATTGGCCGCGAGCCATCAACAACACCGGCACCGTTGTTGGCGGCTTCACTCTCGGATCCGAGTTCTTCGGTTACACCGCAAACGGGAGTACCGTCACGGTGCTCGATTTCCCTGTCGCTTTCGATAATCCATGGGTATTTGGCAGCTTCGGCATGAGTGACATCAATGACGCGGGCTGGGCGGCGGGCTTGTTCGCGTTCTCCAACCAAACCGCCAGTCTTGCCCAAACTGTGCTCTGGCGCGAGAGTGAGCGAATCCTTCTGCCCGCGCGAGCACTGACACCCTTTGAACCCCAACTCGACAACCTAGGCACGCTCCTGTCTGCCGATGACACCAGCCCCTACCTCTGGCGCGATGGCCAACTTGTCCGCATGACGGACCTCGCGCTTCCCAGTTTCGCAGGCACGCTTGTGTCGCTCGATCGCCTCGAACCTGACGGGCGGGTCATCGGCCAGGCGATCGTGGATGGCCAGCGTGTGCCTGTGGTGCTGACGCCTGTGCCCGGTCCCGGCGGAACTGTGCTGGGTGCCATCGGACTGCTGATTGCCGCTCGTCGGGCGCGCCGTTGACGCGTGCTCGAAATATCACATTTGCCCTTCGATTTCGCAGAAACTTGACTCTGCAACGTGTGTTTCCTATGGTTGAGGCCCGGCGGAATTCGCCGGATACCGGTTACCAAGCGATCGCGCTTTCACAAGCTTAGATTGCGGGGTGGAGCAGCCCGGTAGCTCGTCGGGCTCATAACCCGAAGGTCCCTGGTTCAAATCCAGGCCCCGCTATTGAGATGAACCCCCGGGTCGTGAGACTCGGGGGTTGTCGCTTTTGGTGATCCGACATCAGCCGTGGTCGACTGATCGCTGGGACTGCGCGTGAATACCGAGCGCATCGACCTTCTTGTGCGCCTCGTAGAGATTGCGACGCTTCATCCGTCGTATCAAGTTCGTTTGGGAACAACTCCACTTCCGCGGCGTTGATGAACGTGGGACTCTTCCTGCCGTGGCATCGTCGATCGTTGAGGCTCAGCCGGAGATCGCGCCGAAGCCTCAAGCTGCCACTTGAGACCCCACTCGTTCAGCGGCCGAAGGGTCTCCGGCAACTCCTTGGCGTGCTTGGTCAGGGCGTACTCGACCTTTGGCGGCACCACCGGATAGACGGTCCGGCTGATCAGTCCGTCTGCCTCCAACTCCCGAAGCTGCTGCGTCAGCATCCGCTGCGAGACGTTGGGGATCAGCCGCTTGAGCTCGCTGAAGCGCTTGGTGCCCGTAGAGAGATGGTGCACGATGAGCGGCTTCCATCGACCGCCGAGAACCGCGATGGCCGCCTCAATGCCGCAGATACTGCTGCGTTGAACGTCACGCTTGAGGGGTCGCTTGGCCTTCGGAGTCTTGGCGTGCATGTTGGTTCCTTTTATGTGCCTATACCACATTATTGTATGTACTTGTCAATGTGTGTTGTCAGCGACATACTTGTCGGTCGATTCATACAAGGAGCAACCTCGATGTCTACGACTGTTCTCGCCGTTTTCGGCGCTACGGGTGTCCAAGGAAGTCCGATCATTCGTCAAGCCCGAGATGCAGGCTTTCGAGTCCGTGCACTGGTCCGGGATCCGCGCCGTCTGGCTACCTCGGTGGACGATGCTGTGGTCGGCGATATCGATCAACGCGATGCTGTCCGTCGTGTGCTGGAAGGGGCGAACGCCGCGAGCATCCACCTTCCCATCGACTTCGATCCCGATCGTGCATCGACTCGGATGGACACACTCCTCGATGCGGCGCGGCTCGCTGGAGTCACGAGGCTCATCTACAACGTAGCTGGCCCGGTGCCGGCCAGTCCGACCGGGTTGGTCGCGTTGGACCTGAACCTCAAACGCGTGCACACGCTCCGTTCGTTCTCGACGGAGAGTGTTGTATTCGTACCTCAGCTGTATCTCGACAACATGCTGGCACCGTGGTTCCTCGCAGCGATCGCCGCCGGCGTGCTGGCCTACCCGCCACTGCCGCCACAGTTTGCCGCTGGCTGGACGAGCACGGGTGACTTCGCCCGCTTGACTGTCGCAGCGGCAGCGGACCGCACGCGGCCTGGTGGAGTCTTCGATGCAGTCGCATCGCGCGACACGGGAACGTCGATCGCCGCCGCACTCCAGAGCGCCCGGGGGCATGACGTGCGATTCACTCCGCCAACGCTCGAACAGTTCACCCAAGGGCTCGCCCAGGCGGTGGGCCCCCGCGATGCCGAGGCGATCGCTGGCTTCTACACGTGGATGATGATGAATGATGCGAAGCCGTTTGCGGTTACGGACAGTGCCTTCCGTGCATTTGGCGTGGCACCTGTCACGGCAGCAGCATGGATCAAGTCCCAGGGTGCATTGATCGCGCCGAGCCGCCAGCAGAGCTGATTCTGCGGCGTAACCGCATCCCGCCGCTGTGGCTTTGGGGCTCTGAAGGGTACCTGGTCGGTCTGACCATCCGCCGACCACGATGGAGATGAACCCCCCGGGTCGTGAGACTCGGGGGTTGTCGCATTTGGGCAAGGCTGAGCCAACGCTCATCTTTGTGCCGCGACTACCGGTCACCGGTTTAAACTTCGTATCGCAATCCAACCATTGCTTGGCGTGGTTGGGTTACTAGCGTCCGACGCAGTGTGGGGCTCAGGAGCCTGCGAGGGAGGAGCGGCTTGCCCTCGCTAAGGGTGACTGAGCCGCTCTGAACGAAGAGTTCATCGAGCAGGCCATGCATCTGTTTGAACGCCACGCATCAACGTGGAAACTCCGCTGGAAGCGATGCAAACAGCAACGATTGCGCTGAGATTGAAATGGTGACTCATCGAGCCTGCGTGCTCATGCTTCATCCATCATCACAACGACGCTGCCCACCTTGCGGCCCGAATCCACGTGGCGGTGCGCGGCCACGATTTCATGCAGCGGATAGCAACGATCAATGACGGGGCTGAGGCGACCGGCTTGGGCCAAGCTCATCAGAAGCTCGAGGTCAGCTTTCTTCTCGGGTGCGGTGCCGCCCTTCACGCGCTTTCCGCCCACCAACCGCGTGGTCAGCAACTGGCAGATCTCGGTCAGTGTCAGAACGGCGGCAAGAAACTGTCCATTGGGCTTGAGTAGTCTCTTGCAGCTCGCAAAGGACGTTGCACCCACGGTGTCGAACACCACGTCGAACTCGGCTGGGCCTTTGGTAAAGTCCTCGCGGGTGTAGTCGATGACGTGAGCGGCGCCGAGCGATCGGACGCGGTCGAGATTTGCCGTACTGCAAACGCCCACGACCTGAGCACCAAAGTGCGCGGCGAGTTGCACCGCGGCAACACCAACCGCACCGGAAGCACCAACGACAAGCACACGCTGACCCGACTGGAGATTCGCAAGATCACGCAGGTAGTACAAGGCCGTCATCGCGCCGAAGGGAAGGCTCACAGCCTCTTCGAATGACAGGCGGGCGGGCTTGAGGACAACTGCGGAGTGCTCGGGCACGCACGCCAACTGGGCGTGGGCACCGAAGTGGACGCCGACAACAGCGACGACCGCATCGCCCACACGAAACGACGTGACGCCTGGTCCGACAGCCTTCACCACGCCAGCCAGTTCCGTGCCGAGGACACGTTTGCGTGGCCCGCGCATGCCCAATGCAAGACGAGCGAGCGGCACGAACACCGGCGATGGCATGCGCAGCGCTCGCACCCGCGCATCAGCGGACGTGACCGTGGTCGCCTTCACTTGCACGAGTAGTTCACCAGCGCGAGGTGTGGGGTCCGCGACTTGTTGCAGTTGGAGAACTTCAGGTGGACCGTATCTTGCACACACAACGGCCTTCATGTGTCACTCTACGCGGAACGAATCGTCGGGATCCGTGTATCGAGACTCTCATGCGCGATCATGGCTCGCGTCAGGGTGTCACGCACATCTCGTGTGCCTACATCCTTCGCAAGACTCTGCTGCCGGCGCACGGCGAGAAGATCACGGACTGCAGCATTCGCTCGCAGATTCGCGGGCACTACACGTCAGCTCTTCATGTTCACAAACTGGAGCGGCAGGTCGAGCCCCGCGCCATTCAGGAACTTCATGACAGCTTGCAGATCGTCGATCTGTTTGCCGGTCACGCGCAGTTCCTCGCCTTGGATGCTGGCCTGCACCTTGAGCTTGGTGTCCTTGATCATCCGGACGATCTCTTTGGCCTTCTCCTGCTCGATGCCGTCGCGAATCTTGGTCTCGCTCTTCATGCGGCCTGCGAGCGTGCTTTCGGGCTCGGGGAAGTCGAAACTCTTGAGATCGATGCCGCGCTTGTTGGCCGCACCGCGGAACATCTCGATGACGCCCTTCACCTTCATGCCGTCATCGGCGACGATCTTGAGCTTCTTGTCCTTGGCGTTGACAGTGATTTCAACGGGCGAGCCGCGGTAATCGAAGCGCGCAGCGATGGCCTTGTTGGTGTTGTTGATGGCGTTGTCGAGCTCGGCGAAGTTGAACCGGGAGACGATGTCGAAGGAGGGCATGGGGGATGATAGAAGCGGGGCGGCATGCAAACCCACTTAGGTCATCGAACAAAGCTTCGACTGCAATGAACTCACACATGCTTTGGGAACAGAGAAGAGCGTGCCTCGGGGCCCCAAGCCGCGCAAGTACATGGCGACCTCTCGTGGTGCATCGAGCCAATGGGCGTGCCAGGCGCACGGCCGCTGCTGCCAATGGGCTTCATGCCCGACAAAGACTGGCCCTCGAACGTATCCCACTCCGATTCGCTGTGAACCAGCATCGGGCACGATAACACCAGCGTCATCCAGATTGTCAATGAAGTCATTCACTTCGCGTTTGTCGTACTCGTCAAGTCCTTGCATCGCCCGTTGGCGTGCCTCGTACTCCAAACCGATGTCAAAGCGTGGAATATTGGTTCCCTGAGCAACTACGGATCGAGCGACGAACAACGTATCCCAGAGCAAACCTGATTCTGCACGCACGACCCACCAATTGTCGACCGGAATCGACATCAACCGATGAATGAGCGTGGTATCCATGCTGTGTTCTCAACAACTAGACGGGAGAACGATCAGTCAGCTTAACGCGCCCCCGCCCCCACGCTCACCTTCACCGCGACAAACGTCGGCTTCACGCGCTTCTCGAACTCGCTCCAGTACTTGTTCATGATCGTGCGCACGGCCCAGTTGTTGCCATCGGCGAGGCCGCAGATGGTCGTGCCGGGCATGCTGCCCATGCTGGTGGCGATTTCGAGAGCGAGGTCCAGATCCTTGGTTTTCGCGTTGCCTTCTTCGATGCGGCCCATGAGTTGATACAGCCAGCCGCTGCCTTCGCGGCAGGGTGTGCACTGGCCGCAGCTTTCGTGCTTGAAGAAGCGGGCGATGTTGCGCGCAACCGCGACCATGTCCGTGTCTTCGTCAAAGATCGTGGGGCCGGCGGTGCCCAGGCCCAGCACGTTGTACTTGCGGCCGATGTCAAAGTCCATCTCAGCGTCATACTGATCGGGGCCCAAGATGCCCATGCTCACGCCGCCGGCGATTGCGCCTTTGAACTTCTTGCCGTTGCGAATGCCGCCGCAGAGTTCTTCGACGAGCACGCGCAGCGGAATGCCCAGTTCGCACTCGTAGCAGCCCGGGCGATTGACGTGGCCGCTCACGCCCATGAGCTTGGTGCCGTGGCTGCCCGGCGCGCCTTGGAACGCGCTGGCGACGCCTTGGCCCAGGAACCAGTCGGCCCCGAACTCCATGATGCTGGGCAGGTGTGCGAGCGTTTCAACGTTGTTGATGATCGTCGGCTTGCCGAAGAGGCCCTTCACAGCGGGGAAGGGCGGCTTGATACGAGGCCAGCCGCGCTTGCCTTCGATGGCTTCGAGCAGGCCGGTCTCTTCGCCGCAGATGTACGCGCCCGCGCCGCGGTGCACGTAGCAATCCACTGCGAACGAACCACCGCGTGCGGTGCTGGAGCCGTTCATCAGCCCCTTGCTGCCGAAGACGCCGTTGGCGTACGCCTCTTTCAGGGCGTTCTCGAGAACTTGCGCCTGGTGGTGATACTCGCCGCGAATGAAGATGAAGGCCGTCTTGATGCGGCAGGCGTAGCACGCAATAGCGATGCCTTCGAGCAGCAGGTGCGGATCAAAGTCCATCAGCAGACGGTCCTTGAACGTGCCGGGCTCGGATTCGTCGGCGTTAATGGCGAGATAGCGCTGGCCTGGATCGGCTTCCACGCCGTTCGCATCAACAGCGAGCTTGGGCAGGAAGGTCCACTTGAGGCCCGTGGGGAAGCCCGCGCCGCCGCGACCGCGCAGCACGCTCTTCTTGACTTCTTCCGTCACAGCGTCGGGCTTGAGGCTCAGAGCCTTGCGCAGGCCGACGTAGCCACCCGTTTTCACGTACTCGTCATACGACACCGTGTGGCGACCCTTGGGGTCCGCGTAGGGCCAGCACGGAATGCGTTTGGTGAGCACCGCCCCACCACCATGCGCGAGCGACGCGAGCTTGGGGTTGACCTTGCCGGAGGGGTTGGAGGTGGTGAGGCCTTGGGGGTGAAATGCCATAGGTGAGAAGAATACGCGGCAGAAGGTCCGTTGGAGACAGGGGAATGGCCGGGTCTTGACCATTCCTTCGCGTCACTGGCTGGGACCGTCGGTCTCGTAGGTGATGCGCATGCCGGCGATCTGCAGCTGGGAATCAGCAAAGCCGCCCGCCCATTCGATGACCCAGCCGTTGGTGACTGGACGCTCGGGCTGAACAACCAGTTCAAGAGCGGCGTTCTGGTTGTCGACCACGATGGGCGTGGGAAGGGGCAGCACGCCAGTGTGCTGCGAACCGCTCTGAGCTTCGGTTGTCACTTCGCTGACGATGGATGCAACCTGATTGGGCAGCGTCGTACGCAGCAGGAAAAACCGCATGTGGCGTGAGGCGTCGTTGTCGTTGTAGAAGATACTGATATCGCGGATGCGTGACCCGTGGGGCAGGTTGAGCGGCACACGCAGCGTGATATTGCTGGTACCCGACGGGCCGCGGATGATCTCGCCGTAGAAACCGGTCCGCACCGGAACATCCGGACTGTTGCGCGTGCCGGGCAGAAACTCGCCGACGGAGTACATGCGATAGGTGATGCGGGGTGTGGCGAAGTTGATGTTGCCGGTGACACCCACGTTTCCGACGACGCGAACGCCGCCCGCGGCACGCACCGTGACCTGATTGGCTGCAGTGCTGGTGGTATACACGCCCGCGGACAGGTCGCTGCGATCAGACCAGACGAACGCGCCCTCGTGCAATGCGCGGGCTCGTGTGCCGCCCGCGAACGAGCCGATGGCGGTGGCCTGGTTGTCGATCCCACCCAACACGCTGGACCAATCACCGGAAGCGAGGTTGGCATCGCCACCGACGACGGTCGCGCCATAGGCGGTGGCTTGGTTGTAGATGCCGCCTGACATGGTGGAGAAGGGACCCGTGGCCTGATTCGAATAGCCACCGCTCAACACGGACCGATCACCACTCGCGATGTTGGCATCGCCACCACCCACGAATGACACGAAGCCCTGCGAGCGATTACTGAAGCCGCTGGCGATGGCGCTGCCTGCGCCCGATGTGATATTGCCGTTGCCACCGCCGATGAATGAGCGATCGCCGCTGGCAAGGTGGAAGTCGCCCCCTGAGACCGTTGCGACAAACCCACTGGCGGCATTCTCGCTGCCGCCTGCGATGGTCGAGAAACCGCCACTTGCGCGGTTGTTGACACCACCGCCCACGGACGAGTACTGGCTGCTGGCGCGGTTGCCAGAGCCGCCCAACACGCTGCTGAACACGGCTGTGGCGCGATTGTCGCGCCCTGCCCCCACGGTGGCGTACCAAGCATCCTGCGTTGAACCAACGGAATCGCCCGCGCGGTTGTTGCCGCCACCGCCGACGAAGCCGTAATCATCCGTGACGCGGTTGTTGGTATTGAAGCTGTCGAGCAGATCGGAGGAAGAACCGCCAGCGATCGTGCCGAAGTTTGCGGTCACGCTGTTGAGTGCTCCGCCGCCGACGACTGCGCTCGACCCGGAAACGGTGTTGAAGTACCCGCCTGCGATTGTGGCATGAAACGCTTGCGCCTGATTCTGGCTGCCGCCGCCGATGGTTGCGCTGTCACCCGCGGTGTTGACCGTGTTGCTTGAGCCGCCACCGATGTTGGCCCACGACGCGGCGATGGAGTTGTTCATGCCGCCGCCGATGGCTGCCGCGTAGGCGGGCGAAAGGATGACGTTCGAACTGGATCCAGCGATGATGTTGGGGTGGCCCGAGCGGAAGTCAATCATCAAGCCACGCGTGCCGTTGGATCGCAACTGGAGCGGACCTGTCGGATTGTCGATGGGACCTGACATCTGAATGCCCGCAAACGCGTTGGTCCCTCCGAAGATGTTCGGAGCGTTCAAGCGTGGCACATTCACGCTCAACGCGGCGTCGGGAAGCGTGCCGGTGAGATTGCCAGCGTTGGTCAACTGCGCAGGGCTCAGACCAGCGAGTGTGTTGGCGTTTGCCGCGCTGTCTGCCTGCGTCGCCCTCGCGGCACGCGGAGCAGAGGTGAGCGCCTGATCGGGCGCGAGATCCTGCAAGCCTGTTGCGTCGCCGCAGTCCAGACCCGCGTCAGGACGCACGCTGATCCGCAGCCAATACGCCTCGCGCATGAGCGAGGGCAGATCAGGACCGACCTGCACTTGCACACTGAATTGACCCGCGACGACGGGGACGTTGTCGGCGCAGAGCGTTCGGATGATCGAACCGTTGCCGTCCAAGAGCGTGAAGAACAAATCGTGCGGGCCACTTGCGGGACCGGCTGCGTCGTTCAGGATGCCCTGATACGTGAACGCGTCGGCGGGCGAATCGATGGCGAGCGCCGCTCCGCTGCAACTTGCCACGCACACCGCCGTCAAGAATCCTCGCACGTATTTGCCACGCATGGGCGCTCTCCGCATTTCAATCACGGGGATCAACCGGCACACGCGCCGGCTGCATCCTGCTGGATGAAGCGAGAATGCCGTCTGCTTGATGCCACGAATCAACGGAAAGCCGGTGCACGTGACCACGCGATGGCGAGTGAAGTACACGCCGGGCAGGGGAAATCACCACGCGAAAGAGTGACAGAGCCGTTCGCAACGCGGCAAGATGCGGGGTGAATGGTCATCGCAACAGCGGACAGTGAACGTACTGAGATCGTCTGGGCATCAATGCTGTGTTGGCTTGTCCGGAAACTGCACCTCATCAATGACCGTGCGACGCAGTGTCACGCTTTGCGGACCTTCGGGCGTGTCAACGAGCGTTTGTGCCGTCATCTCGCGGCGCGCGACTTCCTGCGACACGGGTTTGCGCGGCGCAGGGTCGCTCGTCACCGCTTTGGCGATGTGGCCGAAAAACAAGCCGAGATTGCGTGCCAGCGACATCAGCTCATTGTACGAGCCGTTACTTGCTCGCGGGCGCCGCAGTTGGCGTGGTCGCGATCAGCGCGTCGGTCACGGTCTTGCGGTCGCTGCTTGCGAGGTCAGCCCGGCGCAGGCTCGCGGCGAGCGTGTTACGGGTTTCGATGGTGGTGCTGGGGTTGTTCACGATCGCGGTGAAGACCTGGGTCGCATCGCGGCTTGCCATGCGGCTGCTTGATGCAGCATCGACCAGTGCGAGTTGCTCCGACTGCGTGAGGTCCGAACGCTGCGCGATGGCAATCAGTGCGTCGCGACGCTCGCCCGAACTGCTAATTCCGCGTGCTGCGCGAATGCTGGCCCAGTTGGCGGTCGCTTGCGCCTCGGGCGGTACTGTGACATACACCGGGTCGCTCGTTTCAGCGACGATGATGCAGCCTGACAGCGTTGCCAGAGGAGTGAGCAGGGCGAGCGCAAAGACGGAGCGGGCGAACGGGCGGGACATCAGGTGAACTCCGAGAGGTGCGGTGAGCGTGCATTTGCGGGCCTGGAAGGGCTCGAAAACACAAATGCAACTCCAGTATCCGCAATGCAGTATTCGGTTTCGGGCACGTGAGAATTTCATCGACGTGCGTAGTGTTCTACGAAGTAGTTGGACACGCGTAACGCCTGCTCGGGGCTGGCGCGACGCGAAATGCAACCGCAGGTTGCATGTACTGACAAATGAAGCGTTTGCGGCATGCCCGGACGCATGCGCACTCGCGGTAAGGAAGGATCGAATCATGCTTCGAACAAGCAATCCAGTGCTGCGTGAAGACACTTTCGCAGGCCAGCGCTGGGGCGGGATCATGAATGACTTGCAGCGGCATGAAGCGGGCGCGAACGCGCCGGCGATGCCCGGAGTGATGACGATTCAGGGCACGGCGCTGAAGACCGGTTTTCTGGTGTTGCTGTGCAGCAGCGCCGCGGTCGCCACGTATGTGGCCGTGGATCGCGGGCAAATGCCCGCGATGCTGCCGGTCGCGGGCGGGGGCATCATCGCCTTCATCATCGCGCTGGTGCTGGCGTTCTGGAACAAGGGCGCGCCGTTCTTGGGGCCGATCTACGCGGTTTTCAAGGGCGCTTTCCTCGGTGCCGTCACGCTGCTTATCGCATCACGTGCTGGTGACAAGGCAGCCATGATCATCGGGCCGGCGATCGGCCTGACGCTGGGCATCGCGATCGCGCTCGCTGCGGGTTACGCGTTCGGCCTGATTCGCATCGGCAGCACGATGGCCAAGGTCATCATCGTGGGCACGATGGGCCTGATGCTGTTCTACCTGGCTCAGTTTGTGCTGGGCATGATGGGCATTCAGTTCCTTGGACAGGTCCACCAAGCCGGCCCCATCGGCATCGGCTTCAGCCTGTTTGTCATCGTGCTGGCATCGCTCAACCTCGTGTTGACCTTCCAATACGCCGATGACGGCGTGAAGAACGGCGCCCCCAAGTACATGGAGTGGTACATGGGCTTCGCCATCCTCGTTGAGCTTGCATGGCTGTATCTCGAGATTCTCAAGCTGCTGGACAAGCTGCGGCGTTGAGTTCTCACGGGCTTTGCCACCTGCCACGCTGGGCCATTCTCCCGCGACAGCATCCGGCCTTACGATGTTGTGCGGACAGGCCTCAAAGGGCTGGGGAAGGTGAAAGCCATGAAGAATCGCGTACACGTTTTCACAGGCGCGGCTTTGACGGCCGCGCTTGTTTTTTGGTCCACGGTCATGCACGTGCAGACGGCGCGAGCGCAGGAGACTGTGTCGCGCGATGTGTGGCTTGGAAGCCAGATTTTCGGCGTGGAGGATCTGGAAGTGCTCGACCGCGCCGCGAAGCTCTCGGCGGATCAGCGCGAGGCGGCTCAGGAGCTGATGCGCAGCGCCTTGCCTCAGGCACGATCGCTGGTGGTGCAGTGGTCGCGCGGGTACAGCGAGCTGTCACTTGATCCACAGTTTGGGGACGACTGGGACTCGATGCGGCCCAAGTATGCCGAGTTGTCCAAGCGAATTGTCGATGACGCGGTGAAGCTTGAGGGTGATGTGATGAACAACCTCAAGAGCCTGCTGAACGAAGACCAGTTGGAGGGCTGGGCGTCGTTTGAACGCCATCGCAGGCGATTGGTGCTGCGATCAGAAGGCGGGCGGACCGATGTGGATGTCTTTGGCATGGTGCGGGCGATCAAACTGTCGCCCGCGGAGTGGGAAATGCTGGCTCCGATGCTTGACGCGTACGAGCGCACGCTCGACAGCATGGTGCAGGAATACCGCCCGCTGGTCCGCAAACAGGGCGACGCGCCGAGCCGCTGGTATGGCGACTTTGAGATGATGACGCCCGAAGAGCAGAAGCAGTACGTGGAGCTGACCAAGCGGATCAGCCAATTGCATGTGCGCACCGCGCGGCAGATCGCTGATCAGTTGCCGGAGGACAAGAAGCTTGCGCTGCAGAAACAGCGTTTGTTCGCGGAGGAACGCGACAACGAGCAGTACGAGAGCTTCCGCGGCCTCCCCCACATTCGCAGCGCACTGGGAATTCGTTCGCTCAGCGCCGAGCAGAAGCAACGCATCAAGCAATTGACTCGCGACGCGGATGAACAACTGCTGCGCGGCCTCATCGCGCAGAAGAACGAGCGCGATCTGAAGATCCTTGCGGGCGAAGATCCCGACGAGAACGGCGAGGACGCCAACCGCGCCAAGCAGACCAAGAAGCTTCGCTTCGAGGCGTATCAATCGCTCATGCAGGACGTGCTGGCCGCACTCTCACCCGAGCAGAAGCGGGCGTTTGAGACGGGCATTGAAGACCCAGCCGATGTCGAAAGGCTGTTTGCGCGTCGCCGCTACGCCGCGGATCGCTGGAGTCTTGACAGCGATCTGTGGAGCAACGATGTCGATCGCGTGCCGCTCGCGACCGCAGAGGAAGAGTGAGCGTCGCGAAGTATCCGCGATCACTTCTGGTGAGGCGTGTGAGCGGTCGCGCAGGCTTCCGCAAATGCCAGCAGTGCTTCCATCTGCGTACGTGACTGCACGTCCCATGTCGCCCAGCGCACGCCATCGACAGTGGGAGCGAACAGGAGCGTCTCGCGAATAGAGCGCGAAAGCAGCTTGGGCGCAACAGCCGCAAGCGTTGTGTCGTGCACAGGAATGCAAACCTGCGGGCGCTGCGGATTGGGAATCAGGTAGACCCAGCTCACGCCGTTGCTGGTGGGGGTGCGAAACTGCAAGGTCCACTGCCAGGTGCCCAACCACGCAAGTGATTCAGTGGCTTGGGGATACTTGCGGAGGCGCTCGCGCGTCATGGTGGCGGTTGGACGCATCGCGGCTGGAATGCCGGCGAGCAACTGAGCTGAAGTTGGAGACCGGAATCGGTCAGCCCACGCGGGACGCGGGGCAATCCGCACGCGGGGCCCCTGCCGCGGCGATGAGGATCGTGATCCGACTGAGCTCTCCGCAGGCATAACGCAACCCCCTCTTCTTGGACGCACGTTCGCGCGACCCGGCGAGAACGCGACAAAAGTATAGGCAGGTCGGTATTCGACTGGTCACAATTTCTTGGGAGTCACGGGTTCTGGCGTCTGGCGGGGGTTTTCGCATACAGTGCGTCCATGCAGATGCACGTTTTGCGGAGTCCTCAGGCGGAAACGGCTCAGACGGCGAAGCTGGATGTTTCGGGCTGCCGGGTGCTGCTGGTGGATGACAACGAGCAGAATCTGGAACTGCTGCTGGCGTACCTCGACGAGCTGGGCTGTGAACTGCGGACGGCTATCGACGGGCCCGAGGCTCTGGAAGACGTGGCCAAGCTGCCGCCCGACCTGATTCTGCTGGACATCATGATGCCCAAGATGTCGGGCTTTCAGGTGTGCAAGAAGCTCAAGGCCATCGAAGCGACGGCCAACATCCCGATTTTGATGGTGACGGCGCTGAATGAGGTGTCGGACGTCGAGCGGGCGGTGGAAGCCGGGGCGGATGATTTCCTGACCAAGCCGGTCAATCGCGTCGAACTCGTGACACGGGTGAAGACACTGCTGAAGGTGAGCATTCTGCAGAAGCAACTCAAGAAGTCGATGGGTGACCTGCGCAAGCTGCAAGGTTGAGCGTTCGCCGCTAAGAGTGCGGAAGTGACCGCGAGGATTCATCGCAAAGACGCGAAAGAAAGACAGGAAGTGAGGAATGGGCGGGGCCCAGTCTTCACTTCCTGTCTTTGTTTGCGTTTGGCTTTCTGTGCGGACTTGGCGGCTCTGCGCCCATCGGGAGGGAGTTGCCGGTTACGCGTCGAGGATGCGGCCGATCTTGGCACGCATGGCGCTGCTGCCGTCGGTGTTGAGCTTGTCGGTGAGCTTGCGGAGCTGCGTGGCGATGGAGCCATCCAGGAGCTGGTCACCGATTTGGATCTTCACGCCGCCGATCATTTCGGGCTGGGTGTAGGTGTGAACCACGACCTGCTTGCTCAACGCGCGGGCGAGGCGATTGGTGAGATCGCTGACCATCTCGGGCGTGGCGGGCTGGGCGGTGTAGACGTCGACTTCGACGACGCCGAACTGCTCCTGCACGATTTCCTGGAGGCTATCAACAACGCCGACGAGCGCGCTCAGGCGGCCCTTCTCGTTGAGGACGTGAAGGAACTGCAGGGTTTCGTGGTTGATGCGGCCCTTGAAGAGCTTGTCGAGCGTCTTGTTGCGGGCGTCGGGCGTGACGCTGGGGTTGGCGAGCATTTCGCCCAGTTCGGGCTGGGCCTTGGCCATCTCGATGATCTGCTCGAGCTCGTCGCCAATCTCGGCGATCTTGGATTGGCCGGCCTGACCGGGGTGCTTCGCCAAGACCAACTCAAAGAGGCTCTTGGCGTAGACGCGGGTGACGGCGTTGGAAGCGATGGTGGGCAGGGGCATGGGGGGGTCCAGAAGGCGCTAGGCACTGGGGACTAGGCACTAGGGGAAGGCAGTTGGAAACGCGGTCAATCCACTTCGGTACTTCGGCACTCAGGCACACCGGCACTTCTTCTTAGTTCCGCGCACCTTCGAGCTGGCGGACGCTTTCGTCGAGGAGGCGCTGGGTGTCGTTGGTGTTGACTTCGCGCTTGAGAATCTTGCCGGCCATGCTGGCGGCGAGGGCGGAGCCCTGGGCGTAGACCTCGCTGACAGCGGCGCGCTTGGCGTTGTCGATGTCGCGCATGGCCTTCTCACGCATCGCGTTCAGTTCGGCGTCGGCCTTGGTCTTGAGTTCCGCAGAGATCGCCTGAGCCTGAGCGCGGGCCTTGTCGATTTCCTTCTGAGCTTCGGCGCGGGCTTGGCTCAGGCTCTGCTGGTACTGCTCGAGAGCGTCCTTGGCCTGAGCACGGGCCATTTCGGCGGCTTCGATTTCGTCCTTGATCTTCTTGGCGCGCTCGTCGAGGCCCGCGCTGATCTTGGGCCACACGAACAGGCCCAGCACGGCGGCGGCGATGGCGAAAACGATCAGAGCCGTGATGCCGGTCCACAGGCCCTGCTTGGCGGTGGGAATCGCGCCGACCTTGTCGTGCGCGTCGGCCGCGAGGGTCGAAGCGGTGAGGCTGAGGCTGGCGAGCAGGCCGGCGACGGAAGCGAAACGAACGTTCATGCAAAGCTCCTAATGGAACTGAAAATCTGCGAGTCAAGATAGGCAAAGCGTCGCGACGCCGAGAGGGCGACGCGACACGAGATTGATTTGGCCGTGATTAGGCGAGGAAGCCAGCGGCGACGGCGAACAGGGTCGCGCCTTCGATGAACACCGCGAGAATGATGGCGGCGGTCTGGACCTTGCCGGCGACTTCGGGCTGGCGGGCCATGCTCTCGGTGGCGCCCTTGCCGATCAGACCGATGCCGATACCGGCGCCGAGGATGGCGATGCCGCCACCCAGCACCGCGAGACCCTTGCCCTGGGTCGCGCCGGCGGCTTCTTGAGCGCTGGCGACGGCGGGGAGGGCGGCAACGGCGGCGACGGCGACGAACTTGCTGAGGCTCTTCATACTACAAACCTTTCTTGCGTCAAGCGACGCGGAAACTGACACGAGGGAAGCGACGATGCGGCGATGAACGCCGCGGGTTGGCCCGTTATTCACGCGTGAGCGTGCTCGTGGCCGTGGGCATGACCGTGCTCGTGCTCATGGTCATGGTCGTGGTGGTCCATCAGGGCGATAAAGACGGTGACAAGGAACATGAAGACGAACGCCTGCATGAAGGCGACGAAGATCTCAAGGAACATGATGCCCGTGCCACCGACGATCGCAATCAGCGTGACCGGGCCGCGGATGAAGAAGCCCTTGTCAACGACCATGCCGGCAAAGCTGAAGAGCGTGGCGAGCAGGATGTGGCCTGCGGTCATGTTGGCGAAGAGACGCAGGGCCAGCGCGAAAGGCTTGATAAGCAACTGGCTGGCGAGTTCGAGTACGAAGATGATGATCGACGCAGGGAAGGGTGCGCCGGCCGTCATGTGGGCGAGATAGCCACCGATGCCCAGACGCTTGATCGCAACGCCGTTAAAGAAAACGCAAGCGATGATTGCGAGCACAGCCGTCACCCAAATGTTCTGGGTCGCGGTTCCACCGATGGGTGTGGCGTGGGCCTTCTTGAGATCGGGCGAAGCCAAGTGCATGATGTCGAGCAGGGGAACCAGGCCCAGCAGGTTGTTGACGAGGATGAAGAAGAAGATCGTCCACAGGAAGGGCATGATCTTGTTGGTGCGCTCGCCCAGCAGGGGACGCGCAACTTCTTCACGCAGGTAGACGCAGATGACCTCGATCATGTGCGCGAACTTGTTCTTGGTGACGTAGCGATCGGTGCCTTCGCTGGCGTCGCCGGTCTTGACCTTGCTGGCGACGAACAGGCCGCCCAGCACGAGGATGATGAGGCTGAGCACCAGGTTGCCCTGATTGCCCGACCAGATCCAGTAGCCTTCCTCGTTCTTGAGGAAGTAGTGGTTGTACACGTGGTCGGCGGGGCTGCCCGCGGCGAGCGTGAAGAGTGCGTTCTGCATGGATGGCATGAGCGTTGAGATCATGGTGGAATCGCTTACGCAGTGGTGTCAGCCGAGGGCTGGGAGGGGCGGGAAGTTGAACCGGGAACGGGGTTATGCGAGGGCATGCTGTTGAGCAGCATGGCTGCGGCGACTGCCTGCAGCATCATGACGACAAACACGCCGGCAAACGAGCCCAGCACCAGCGGGCGGCGGGGCAGTTCGAACATCGTGGTCAGGGCGAAGGCCGCGGCGATGGCGAGCAGCGTTTGAGCCATGGTGCCCGCGAGGATCGCCAGACCGAAACGGTCTGTCCGGGCCAGCGGAGGAAGGATCGCGGGGATGACGCCCAGTGCCGCTGCGATCGCGACGACAGAGCCAGCGGCGATCATGGCTTGCGACTCGCCGCCCAGGCCCGCGCACGCGCCCACACCCACAGCAACGCCCGCCACACCCGCGGCGACAGCCTTGGGCAGGTACTTGGCGACGGGGATGGATGACGTCGTCGTCACGGGGAAACAGGCGGGAAAAGCAGCGAGGGAAAGGAAGCCGTACCCAACGCGAAAAAACACGGCGGGGCCGGGGGGCCAAGCGTAGGAAGTAGGCGGGCGTTCGTCGACCCCGCACAGGGTCTGGTGGATCACTTGCTCAGCCGGCGGAGGAGGCGGAAGGTACCGGTCAGGAACCCAATGCCCGCCCCGATGACGGTGCCGATGGGGAAGGAGCCTTTCCACCGGTCGAACAAATACCCGACAACGCCTCCAGCGGCGGAGGTGAAGAGAAAATCCAGACCGAGAGCCAGGCTCTTGCCCAGTTCACCCAAGCCAGCGAGCGGGCCGGGTGCTTTTGGGTGAAGCGAGGCGGGTCTCACGACTGGTCTAGTCAGAAGTTCGGGGATTGGCGGCGGTTCAGACGAGACTGCGGGGACATCCTTGATCTGATCAACCTTGTCGCGCAGGTTGCGCGTTGTGTCGTCAAGGTTGAGCGGATCGGGCTTGGACATGGCGCAGGGTATGCGAAGCGACTCACGCCGTAGGGGGTTGCATGGGGTCTCAGGGTTCTTTCTGAGGCGTTCGCGCTATACTCGCATTGCTTGTGCTCGTAGCTCAATTGGATAGAGCGTCGGCCTCCGAAGCCGAAGGTTGCAGGTTCGACTCCCGCCGAGCACGTTGGGTTGGGAAGTGACAGTGTGACGAAGTGGAAGACGCGGCTCGATGGCCGCGTCTTTTGGCTTTTTGGCTGCGTTACAGGTTTCGATACGCGTCGATGGCTTCGCGGACTTTGTTGGGTCGCGGGACGTGGGCCATGTGCACTTCGGGCACTTCGTCACTGCTTGTGTAGATACTGAGCGTCCCGGTGTTGGTGATGCGTTCGAGCAGGGATTGCTCGATGCGCACATTGCGAATGTCGCGATGGAGGATCTCGCTGGTAGTCTTGCGGAAGAAGCCGTCGCTATCGATGATCCGCTTGCTCGTAATGCGAACCCACGAGTGCATCGTGCGGAGCTTCCAGACCAGCATGGGCACGGCGCCAGCAGCAAACAACAGGGTGCCGGGCAGCCACATGAGGCTGCCGGTCGCAACACGCAATGCCTCGATCGCGAGCAGGGCCCCCACTGCCATGACCAGCCACAGCCCCAAGTAGACCGCCGGATTGCTGCGGAGCAGCGACGGACGGAGCATCATGACTTCCTGTTCGGGGCCGTCCTTGGGAGGCAGCGATGCGACATCGCCCGCGTCGACCTTTGCGACGGGAGCAGCAGCTTCGCGCAGCGTGTCGTCGAGCGTGTCGGTGCCGGCTGCTGGGGGAACGGGCGCAGTCGTCACGCGGTGGCGAATCATGAACTCAGCCTGACAGTGCGGGCAGGTCAGCGTTTGGCCGTCTGCGGTGTCGGCAGCGACCGCGATGCGCCGCTGGCACGTCGGGCAGGGGGTGATGACGTGTTGGGCGGAGGCGGCGTGAGCCATAGTGCGCGCATCGACCGGTACGTGCGTACCGCGTCACAATTCGAACGGGCTGGTGAAAACGACATCGAATCCAGCCCCTTGTTCTGCATCGTACAAGGCGCGGAGTGGTTGCTTGGGAAGCATCCTACCGCCGTTGTCAATGCCATCGGCACCGACCGAGTAAAGCACAAACGTCTCGCCCTCGCGGCTGTAGATGAACGTGCCGCTGGCATGCATCGGATCGCTGGGCAATGCACTCAGTTCCTGCGGCACCAAAGCATCGAGCGTGTCGGGGTAGCTACCGGTACGGCCCTTGTGAGCGACGAGCGCAAGGAGGATTTTGCATGCATTGCGCGACGAGACCGTGCCGTCGAATGACGACGGGAGCAGTTCCAAGCTGATCCAGTACGGCAGCACCTGGTCTTCCAGTGACGTGCGACCGGCTTTCCAGGCGTTCCACTCAGATTTGGCACGCCGCTGGGCTCGCGGTTTGCGGAAGTCCTCGCGAATCTCGTCGAGTGCGGAATTGCTCCGAGCGAGACAGGCAGCGCGAGAGGGCATGTTCCACTTGAACATGTTGTTGCGCCAGTGCGAGACTTGACGGCCCCGCTCTTCAAAAGCTAGTTTCCACGCGGGGTCGATTGACGCAGGCAAAGGTGTTGAGTTCATCATGTTTGAGGCGAAGCTCGACTGGATGAGTCGGCCGTCACCTTCACCATCGTCCGTGAACACGCGTTGGGCCACATCACGAGTCTTGATCCTTGTTGCTTCAATGACGTCATCCCACCGATCAGGCAGCTCTCGCGGTGCGATTGACTCCAGCATCACGCGAGCCATGGCGGGCGTGACCTCGCCCTTGATGACACCTTCGCGGATGGTGAGCATGAGTAGATTGTCAATTGCAGTACCGCAGATGAACGCCTCATACGTGGGCTGATGCATGCAGACAGCGGTCAGCGCAGACCACTGCTGCATCGTCTCGCGAGCGAGCTGCACTTCATCCCGCTTCATGGCAACCTGCAGTCGCAGTCGCAGGAGTCTTGCCGTGCCGCGAAGCGGAGTCGTTTCCTCTCGCAGCATGTGCATCTGTAACGCGATCGAATCGACATCGTTCCATCGCCTCATGCCCTGCGAGAACGACGGCAGCCGCTGCAAGGCCGCGATGGCGTCTGCATCCAGCGCGTCGACCACTTCATCTGGCGAAGCTTCAGTGCCTGAAGGGAAGTGCGGCCTAAGGGACTGGGCCGTCTGCACCAGTTCCTGCCAATCGGCTGGGGCTTGATCTGCAGGAAGTCGCGCGTTGGCGAGCTCGTTCAATTGCTGGGAGTAGTCGGTACTGATGACCGGCTTGAGCGTCGCGGCGCGAAGAGCTTCGAGACTGACAGCGATGATCGCGATGCCCACGATGATGCTGGTCCACAAGACAACCTTGTGAATCCACCGCGACTTCCCCTTCTCGCTTTGCATGCGAGTATGGTACGGCAAAGCGTGGAAAACCGCTTACTGGGCTGTGGTCTCATCCTCATCGCTGGCGTCGAGCATCCAGCCGATGTTCTCGACGGTCTGATCGATCGTTTGGCCATCAATGGCAACCGTGTAGCTTGCGATGCTCATGTAGAGCGGGTCGCGTTTCATGAACAGCATGGGCACTTCGATGATGGGATCACTGCCGGTCAGGCCGGGGCGATTGGCCACGCCTGACTGGCGCAGGCGATCCTGCAGCGTTTCGATCGTGCCGCGGAGATAGACGATGGCCGCTTTGCCTGACTCCTGCGCTGCAGTCAGCATCGCAGTCGCGCCCGGGGCGGTTGGTGTGCCGCCACCGCATGCGATGACGAGGTTATCTTTGCTGAGGGCGTCGCGCAGCGCCATCGACTCGGCGGTACGAAAGCCGCTCTCACCATGATGCTGCCAGGCATCGACGACGCTCTTTTCGCCCAGCACGCGGAGCGTGGCATCATCAAGATCGAGCGCGGTGTAACCGAGCTTGCTCGCGAGGATGGGCGCGAGGGTCGTCTTGCCGCTGCCACGAAGACCGATGAGAACGAGGAGCATGGCGATGTATCGGCAAAACGAGAATGTGGAAAGCGATAAAGCGAAAATGATCAGGAAGCGTTGGCCTTCTGATCATTTTCGCTTTGTAGCCCTTTGGTTTATCGCTTCAATTACGCCCGGCTCTGGTAGCTGCCGTCGGCGGTGGCGATGCGGAGGTTCTCACCCACCTTGATGAAGGCGGGCACGCGGACCATCAGGCCGGTTTCCATCTCGGCGTCCTTGGTCTGGTTGGTGACGGTTGCGCCCTTCACTTCGGGGGGGCAGTCCTTCACCTGCAGCTCGACGCTGGCGGGCAGTTCGATGAGAATCGGGTTGCCGTCGTAGAGCAGGACGTTGGTCTTGCTGTTGGGGCGGAGGAACTTGAGGGCGTTGCCCAGCACGTCGACGGGCATGGTGTACTGCTCGTAGCTTTCGCCGTCCATGAAGGTCGCGCCGGTGGAGTCGCTGTAGAGGTACTCCATTTCGCGACGATCGAGGTCGATGATCTCGATGTCATCGGTGGGCTTGTAGCGCTTTTCGAGCGTCTGGGCCTTGAGCACATCCTTGATGGTGAGCTGCACGAACGCGCGCAGGTTGCCCGGCGTGCGGTGCTCGATGCCCGTCACCACGAACAGCTTGCCGTCGATCTTGACACCCATGCCGGGGCTGAGGTTGCTGGCTTGCATGAATCAGATACTCCCAAACGCCCGCGACACTGGACCGCAGGAAACCGAAATAAAGCCGAACACGCCCTGTGTCGGCGAGGGGCCGATGATAGCAGCGAAACCGCCAAAATGCGAGATGTTGCAGCAACACCAGCAATTCGGCATCACGACCCGATGGGATTGCCCTCGGCATCGACGATCACCGGCTCGGGCAACTGGAGATCGGCAAGTGACGGGTCCTTCAGGGCGGACATGATGGTGGCTTTATCGCCCACGAGGACCAGCACGGCTTTCTTAAGTTGCACGAACTGAGAGGCGGCCGTGTTGAGCTTGGACGCATCAACGCTTTGCAGGCCAGCCAGGTCGCCGGCGATATCGGTCCACTGGCCGCCGACGGAGATGATCTGCGTCGCCGAGCCAGCGGTGCCTTCGAGGGTGCCGAAGCTTGAAACAACGTCGTTGGTCACCGTTTCGCGAGCCTTTGCCGCTTCTTCTTGCGAGATGTCGCCGGACTTGATGCGGGCAAGCTCAAAGAAGAACTCCTTGAGCGCTGGCGCGGTGACGGCGCTTTGCACGCTGGTGCGAGCGAAGAACTGACCGACGTTGCGACCAGCTTGAACGCGTGAACCGGCGCCGTACGTAAAGCCGTTGCGCTCGCGTAGGTTCTGATTGAGGCGACTGGTAAAGCTGCCGCCCAGAATGGTGTTGAGCATGTACGTCGTGGGGCGGTCCATCTGTGCGTAGCTGAATGTATGTGAGCGAAGATGCACGACCGTCTGCACCGCGCCGGGACGATCAACCACGTAAATGCGCAGGTTGGAAGTCTGGGTCGCTGCGAAGCTCGTCTGTGTCGTTGCAAGCGGTGCAACCGACGACGTCCAGCCACCCAGCGCCGACGTGACGAGCGTTTGGGCTTCTGCATGTGAGAGGTCGCCTGAGATGATGAGCGTGCTGTTTGCGGGTGAAACCAGTGAGGTGTGCGCGGTCGTGATATCAGCCAGCGTGAGCGGAGACACACTCGCAACGGTGCCCGCAGCAGGCACGCTGTAGGGGTTGGTTGCATCCCACACCATGCGAGCGCCAACTTTGCCGGCGATGGCGTTTGGATCGTCGTTGGCTTGTGCCAGATCTTGCAGGTGCAATGACTTCACGCGGTCAAAGTCAGCCTGACTCATGCGGGGCGCGGTCAGTGCCTGCGAGAACAGCGTCATGCCCTTCTCGAGCCCTGACTTCAGCATGGTCATCGATGCAGTCACTTCGTCTTGCGATGCGCCAGCATCGAAGCTGCCACCGATAGATTGGAGTTCGCTCGCGAACTGCTCGCCGGTCAAGGTCTTGGTGCCCTCGCTAAGCATGTCGGCCATGAGCACCGCACGGCCCATCGTCGCGACGGTGTCAGTCGTTGCCTGCGGCCTGGCGATCAGCTCCATGTGCACCAGCGGCAAGCCCGGCTTGCTGAAGACCTGCACCTGCAAACCGTTCGTGAGCGTGAATGCCTGGGCCATGGGCGGCGAGAAAGTTGCCTTGGCAAAGTCCTTCGGACGCTCGTCACGCGGATTGCTGGAGCGATCGACTTCTTCAGGAAGTACATACTGCACCAGACGAGCGTTGGGCGTCAGCACCTTCGCGGCCCATGACGTGATCGAGTCCGCCGTCACACTGCGATAACGGGCGAGATCCTGCTGCAAGCCGTCAGGCGTGCCGAGGTAGTAGTCATACTCATTGAGCCGATCAGCGCGAGCCTCGAGAGATTGCAGGCTCGCCACTTTACTGAGTTCCACGGCGCTCTTGCGGCTGGCAAGGTCGGCGGCGTCAGGTCCAGCCGTCGTCAACGCTGCGATCTCTTCGTCGATGATCTTCTCGATGGCTTCGAGGCGCGCGTCGGGATTGGCGATGACGCTGACGCGGAACAGGGAGGAAAGTCCTGCCGATTCCTGATATGCCATGACATCAGTCGCGAGTTGCTCTTCGACAACGAGTCGCTTGTACAAGCGGCTGTTGTTTCCCGTTGCAAGCATCGCGCCGATCAGGTCTATCTCGGCATCACCCTCCGCGTAGAGAGCCGGGCTGTGATACGAGATGAAGATGCCGGGCTGCGCCACCTTGTCGAGGCTGGTTTGGCGGACCACGCGCGACAGCGTGGCATCGGGCACGGCACGTGCCGTCGCGACGTTCCCCGGGGGCAACGTGCCGAACATATCCGCGATCATGGGCTTGACGACCGCAGGATCAAAGTCGCCCGCGACCACGAGCGATGCATTGCTTGGCACGTAGAAGCTTGCGAAGAAGTCCTTCACGTCCTGCACAGTCGCGCTTTCGATGGTGGCGTGCGGGCCCATGACGCCGTTGTAATACGGGTGGTGATCGGGATACATGAGCCGCGTGGAATCGTCTGCCGCCTTCTGATAGGGCGCGTTCTCAATAACTTGGCGACGTTCGTTGCGCACGACGGCGATCTGCTTGTCGACCTTTTCCTTGGTCATGTACAAGCCCATGTCCTCAAGGCGATCAGCGTCGAGCCAGAGCAACGTGGGCAAGAGGGACGAGGGCCCGCTGGAGAAGTAATTGGTGCGATCAAGGCTCGTGCTGGCGTTGTTCGCGCCGCCGCCAGTCTCCATGATGACATCAAAGTCACTCCCTGGCACACGATGCGTGCCCATGAACATGAGGTGCTCGAAGAGGTGCGCGAAACCGCTGCGACCGACCGGCTCATTGCGAGCGCCCACACGATACCAGATGTTGACCGCGACCTGCGGCACGCTGCGATCCTGATGGAGAATGACTGTCATGCCATTCGGCAGCGCATGCTTCTCGTGCGAGAGTTGCTGCGCCAACGAGATCGCGGGCGCGACGAAGGTGGCGACGAGTGCAATGACGGTGGGAAGCGCAGTGCGCGAGAACATGGGATGCCTTTCGATTGGAGCACACGCGATGCACTCCATAGGAGGCCAAATCGTATCACAATGTCCTTGTTTGCACGGGGAGCCTCTGGTCGGGCTGGATGCGAGTCGTTACAGCACGTGGCGTTCATGGGCGATTCGCTCGATGGCGTCGCCAAATCGCTTGGCCATTGCAGCTGCGTCACACAACGCCGACGCGAGCATGCGGGCGCGGAGTTGTTCGCGCTGCGATGCCAAGGCTGTACGGTTTGCGGCTAGTCGCTGCGCGATTGCAACATAGTCATCTTCGGATTGGGCGAGCCAATCCGGATATCCCGCCGCGTGCAACACGCTGACACCCACCCGGGAAACATGAGCGTCACCAATAAGCGAGATGACAGGGACACCCATGAAGAGCGCTTCGCACGTTGTTGTCGTGCCGTGATACGGATACGTGTCGAGCGCAATGTCGATATTCCCGTAGCACGTCAGATGCTCACGGGTTGAAGCCGTGAATGGCGCAAGCTCGACACGATCACGTGCGATACCCGCATCAGCGAGTCGCGCCAAGAAGTCCTCTCGGAGTGACATGTTCTTGAGTGACGAGTTTTTGAGATAGAGCCGCGAGCCGGGCACGGAAGCGAGCACGCGCGACCACAACTGCAGCGTGCGACGCGTTGTCTTCTTCATCGCATTGAACGATCCAAATGTGATCGGGCTCCCCGCATCTCGCATTGCCACCGGCGGCGCGTCTTCGGGCGGCGTGTAGCACAAGAAGCATGGATCAAGTCGCACGAGCGCTTCCGAAGCGTGCTGTTGAGCGTCGTACGGAGAACCCGCCGGATCGGTATTTGCATCAACCAGGCGGTAGTCCATTGTCGGCAGGCCGGTCGTGCCCGGATAGCCCACGTACGTCACATGCACACGTGCAGGCTTCATCGCAACCGCGAACATGCTGCCGCCGGCGGTGTGGCCCGCGAGGTCCACCAGCACGTCGACATCGTCATTGCGGATGCAGTTGGCGACAGCCGCCTGTGTGCCCAGACTCACATCACGCCAGATGTCACTTGCTTTGCGAATCCGCTCGGTCACCGCGTCCTGCTGCGGACACGACATGTAACACGCGACGACAAAACGCTCACGATCAAGATGCTCGATGATGGGACGGATGAAGTACGCCACCGAGTGCTCTCGCAAATCGGGTGAAAGAAAACCCACTCGCAACGGTCCGGGCTTGCGGCGAGGTGGCGAAGGCAGCGGCATTATGTGCGGCAGTTCTCGCTCCCAGTACGCCTGCGCATCGGCAAGTGACTGCGCAGCGTTCGTCAATCCGGCATAGTGCTGAATCGTGCTGCGAAGCAGCAAAGCGGGCGTGTACTTGGGTGCGTTTGTCACCAGATCGTCCGCAAGAGCCGAGGCCTCCTCGGCACGACCGAGGTTGAGCGTCGCGACGATGTTGTTGAACCGAAGATCAGGATTGGTCGGCACGCGAGCGATGCCTGCACGCGCCGCAGTCGCACCCTCGACGAACTCATTGAGCGCAAGTAGGTTCTCTGTCAACCCGATGTGATACTCACCTTCGGCAGGATCGATGGCGATGGCCTTGCGAAAAATGCGCGAGACGCGTTCGTTGGGACCCAGTTGTCGAAACTGCCTCGCAAGAGCGTACAGAAAGAGCGGATCGTTTGGTGGAGCGTGCTGCTCGGCGAGCGTGGCGTAGTGCTCTGCGGCTGCATACTTGCGCTGCAGAAACAGCGCGTTCGACAGAGCGCGCAACCCATGCGGATAGTGCGGTGACTTTGCAAGCACTCTGCGACAGATCGCCTCAGCGTCGGCCGGACGCTCCGCGTCGATCATGTCCAGCGCCTTCATCACCATCGCTTCCAGCGGATCAGCGGGGGACTGCTCCCTTTGCATGCTCATGGATCGATTATTGGTGGCCCAACCGTCAATCACTTTGCCGCCCCCTTGTGATCAGCCACGCCGACAAAGCCGCGATCACCACCCCTCCGCCCACCACAATGATCGCGCCTGCCGCCATCTCTTCCTGCCTTGCAAAGTGCAGTTGCGCGAGCAGCGTCTGCGCCAGGCTCTGCGTGCCTGGCTGCTGCAACACGATGCTGCTGTCAATCTCATGCAAGCTGAGACATGCAAACGCGAGTGTCAGTCCGAGCAGTGCTGGCACCTTTCCCGCCAAGCTCGTGATGCACCACGCCCGCACGCTGGCGCCCGCATCAATCTGTCGCTGCGCGCGCACACTCTGACCTTCGCTGCGCGCAAAGAACACACCCGCCAGCACGGCCAGCCCCAGAAACCGTGTCACATGTGACGCAACTGTGGGGAGCAGACTATCAGAAACTGCGTATGGCACGAACGGCAGATTCACGCCCAGCGCCCACGCCTGCCCCACAAGCGATCCCGGAGCGAGCAGCCCGAACATACCGACAAACGCAAGCACGCTCACGGCTCGGACGCGCCTGACTGCGAGCAAGTACCAGGTGGCAAGCGTGAACAAGACCAACAAACCCGAGACACACACCGCCACGAGCCCGCTCCGCGCGATGGCTTCGCCACTGACACGCAGAAAGAGCATCAAGGAATGCCAACTGCGCAGCGTGATGGCATAGAGCACGAGTGGTAGCAATGTCGCACTGCATGTCAGGCACCCAAGCGCAACAACGGTCCAGTCGGGGTTACTTCGCTGCACTCGCGGCGGCTCAGAGCTTGCAAACTCGTTCGTCCGTGTCAGCTGCCCAGCAAAGAGCACGCTTGCAACTAACGCAACGAGCAGCACGGGCCATGTCAGGAGCCACACCTTCACGTTGCCCGGATCGATATTGATCGACAGCCACGCCTGCAGCGAGATCGTGGGCACCTGCGCAAGGTGAAGCGGTACGCTGCTACCCAGCATGATGAGGATCAGCAGGAGGGCGGACCACACGATGCTGCCTCGGGCCAGTTTGGCCAGTTCCAGGTGCCGGCGCCAGCGCGAAGCACCATCCACGCGCAGGGCATCGATCACAGATGGCGGCACGTGCGATAGCGACCAACCCATGACCAACGCGGCAAGCGGCCAAGTCCACAACGCCAGACCGATGAAAGCGATGACACGCCCGGCGATGACTGGTGCCGCGGGCATCGCTCCGTGGGAAAGCTGTTCGAGCCAGTCGCCCAGCAATGTCTGCGGCGCACGCGAAAGACCAATGGCGTGGTACGTCAGGTAGCTGGGCAGCAGCATGGGCACCAGCGCCATCGCGGCAAGCGGGCCCGCACGACCACGGTTCATCGCTCCGCTGCGGGCCAGCGCACACGCCGGCAACCAGGCGAGCGCCACGGCAGCAAGGGCGATACCCACCGCCCACGCCAATGTGCTGGCAAGCAGCGAAGGCGAGATGGCCAGATGCGACGCATTGATCGCCCTCACGTCGTCGGCGTGCCATGCCAGCGCCACCGCTCGCACAACGCTGACAACAGGCAAAGCAATCAGCATGACTGCCAATGCAGCCACGGCGAAGCCAATGACGCGAACCCGAGATGTGTCACTCGAAGAAATCAGCGGGATGATGGTAACTGCATGTCCGCCATCCCGCGATGAGTGAGAATCTGGTACACTGCACACATGCCGGGACGCAATGACCAACTCGATGCAATTAGCGTCTGGGTGCTTGGAATCTGGACGGGTGCCCTCATCATGACGGGCGCGTCCGCCGCGATCATCTTCCCGGAAGTGCGACAGATGGGCGCGAACGTCGGCGATCTGATACTTCCTGTCGACGAACACTGGAAGTACATCGCGGGGCGTGTGCAGAACCGAGTTTTTGGTGTGTGCGATTGGCTGCAGTTGTTCTCGGGTGCCGTGGTACTCGCCTTGTTCATCGCCAGCGTGCTGGGTCATCGTTCCGCGCAGGTTGGTCGTCGCCTGTGGATCGCCCGGGTCGGTGTCACTTCACTCGTGCTCACGGCGCTGGCTGTGTACCTGGCATGGCTTGCGCCCGCAATGCAGACGGATCTCCACGCATTCTGGACAGCGCTCGACGCGAAGAACCTGGACGCCGCGCTCGTCGCGCAGGCGTCGTTCGACAAGTATCATCCTATCGCAAGCAAGTTCTTCAGCGGTATGCTGGTGGGCGTTGTCATCCTCGGACTGCTCACCGCACGAGGGATCGGCCGAGACTTGCCATCACGGGTTCACCCTGGCACGTGATGAGCGTCGCTGGCGCCCAGCCATGCACTGCGTCGCTCGTACGCTGGAGCATGGCTCGCAACGATGCATTTCGAGACCCGACCCCCGCTGCCAAATTGCAGCCCGCCATTACGGTCAAACTGCCGCGCGTGACACCACAGCGCCGGGAACGAGCCGACAAACTGCTGGCGGCCTTGCGCGAGCACTATGGCGACGCGACGTGTGAACTCGTCTACAGCACGCCGCATGAACTGCTGATCGCGACGATTCTCTCCGCGCAAACGACTGATGTCGCCGTCAACAAAGTGACGCCTGCGTTGTTCAAGGCGTTCCCCACTCCCCGGGCCTTTTCCGACGCCTCGCCCGAGCAGATCGAACCCTACATCAAGTCGATTGGGCTGTTTCGCAACAAGGCCAAGGCCGTGCAGGCCGCGATGCAAGCCCTATGCGAGCACTTTGGTGGCGAAGTGCCGCGTACGATGGAGCAACTGCTCACTCTGCGCGGCGTTGCTCGCAAGACCGCCAACGTGGTGTTGGGCAACGCTTTCGGCTTGAACGCCGGCTTCGTCGTCGACACACATATCGCGCGGCTGGCGGTTCGGCTCGGGCTGGTACCCAAGACGGCGATTGGCAGCGGGGAGAATCCCAACGTGGCGGTGATCGAGAAGTGGCTGATGGCCCAGTTTCCGCAGGAAACGTGGTGCGATGTCAGCCACATGCTGATCTGGCACGGCAGGCGCGCGTGCAAGGCTCGCATGGCCTGCTGCTGCGACCACGCCATCTGCCGGGAGTTTGGCAAAGCCTGCGAGTTGTCGCGACAGAGCGAATAGCACGCCTCGCGCATGCGGCAGGTACGATCACACATGCTGATCCGCGTGCTGCATGAAGTCTTGGCGGCATGTCAGCGTGCCGCCGATGCGAAGCACGCGACCGATGCAGCGTGGGATCAGATCCGTCCTTTGTTGCGCGGACGAACACATGTGCTTGCAACAGGTAAAGCGAGCCTAGCGATGCTTCAGGCGGCGCTCTCTCGCCTGCCTGCTTCACAACTCGGTGGCATCTTCATCACGTGCCCGCCCGAACTCTTGGAAGCCGCACACCAACTGACACGTGGCATTGCCCGCGCGACGACAGTGCGCCCGTGCGATCATCCGCTGCCTTCGCTCCGAAATGTCAACGCGGCACAGGCGGCACTTGCCTTCGTGCAATCGTGTTCACCCCAAGACACGCTGCTGGTGCTGCTTTCGGGCGGCGCGAGCGCACACTTGTGCCTTCCCGTCGAGGGTATATCGCTCAACGAGTTGATTGGTTGCACTCGAGCACTGCAACGAAGTGGCGCGACCATTCGGGAACTCAACGCGGTCCGCAAACACCTTGAACAACTCAAGGGTGGCGGCCTCGCGCGAGCGTGCAACGCTGGCACGTTGGTCACCGCAATCTTGAGTGACGTGCTTCCTGCGACTGACGGCACGCCGGCCCTCGACACCATCGCAAGTGGCCCGACCGTTCCGGACGCGACAACATTTGCGGATGCGAAAGCCATCCTCCGATCACGCAACATCCGTGACGTGCCCGGCATCCTCTCACATCTTGAGCGAGGTGAACGAGGCGATGCGGCTGAAACGCCGAAGTCACGCGATGCGTTCAGCGCACGAACACACGAGATCATCGTTGGTGATAACGCCATAATGCTCGCCGCGGCGCAGAGCTTCCTGCAATCGCAGGGTGTCCACATCACCCAGGTACGCGAGCGCGTTGAAGGTGAAGCGGCGGACATCGCACGGGACATGGTGCGGCAGATGCGGCAGATACGTCACGCGTCGCGGCGATCGTCCGGTCCCCAGGCCTTGCTCCTCGGCGGAGAATGGACTGTCACCGCGACTGGCTCGACGGGTCTTGGAGGTCCGAGTCAGGAGCTGGCCCTCGCGGCATTGCTCGCGATGCAGGCCGGCGATTCATGCTCTCTGCTTGCGTACAGCAGTGATGGGATTGACGGTCCGACGAACGCAGCCGGTGCGATCGTGAGCACCGAGATGCTTCGCAGTTCGTCTCGGCAGTCGCTTCAAGCCGCGCTCGACAATCACGATGCACACCACGCACTTGCAGAGCTGCAGGCTCTTGTGCACACCGGACCCACGGGAACGAACGTCAATCACATCGCCATATTGATCTGGTAAGCCGGCACATCGCTCCTCATGCAGATGGCGGCCTCGCTACCCTGCCCCACCAATGGCTAAGCAGTCTTTTCAAGCCCCCACAGGCACACGCGACTTCTATCCGCTCGATGCCGCAAAGCGACGCTTCATCCTCGAAGCGTGGCGCCGCGCGTCGATCATTCACGGGTTTGAAGAAGTGGATGGCCCGACGTTTGAGCATCTCGAGCTCTACACCGTCAAGAGCGGCGATGGCATCGTGAGTGAGCTTTTCAGCTTTACGCGCGATGGCGGCGAGAAGACGTATGCGTTGCGGCCTGAGTTCACGCCCACGCTTGCACGTTTGTACGCCACCAAGGCAAACGCGCTGCCAAAGCCGACGAAGTGGTTCTGCACGCCCACCATGTTTCGTGCGGAGCGCCCCCAGCGTGGCCGACTGCGCGAGTTCCTGCAGTGGAACGTTGACTTGATCGGCGACAACTCGCCGCAAGCGGACGCCGAAATCATCGCGACCTGCGTCAGCGTACTGGCGGGGCTGGGCCTCACGCCGCAAGACGTCCGCGTCAAGGTCAATCATCGCAAGGCGCTGGCAGACTGGCTTGCCTCCCGCAACTTGCCCGTCGAGCGACACGCCGAACTGTTCAAACTGCTGGACAGCAAGCACAAGATGCCCGCGCCGCAGTTCGCGCAGGCGATCGCGCAGTTCGGCTTCACGATCGAGCAGGCGGAGGTGTTCCAGAAGGGCATCGTGCGCGTCACGGTGGACGAAGTGACGCCCAGCGGCCAAAGAACCGATCACGTTGTGGATTTGACTTACTTCAGCGAAGCGGTCATGCCGCTTGCGAAGGAGCTTGTCGCTGCGGGCATCATCGATTGGATCGACTTCGATCTCTCCATCGTGCGCGGCTTGGCCTACTACACCGGCATGGTCTTTGAAGTGCACGAGGCCAGCGGAGCCGAGCGAGCAATCGCGGGAGGCGGACGCTATGACAACCTCGTTGAACTCTTCGGCGGTCCGCCAACGCCCGCGGTTGGCTTTGGGATGGGCGATGTCGTGCTGAGTCTGGTGCTGCAAGATCGCGGCAAGTTCCCGACCGATGAACAAGTCTTGGAGCTCGCAGGCCTGCGCCCCGATGTGTACGTGCTCAGCAACGGAACGCCCGAGGCCGAGTCTCAAGTCAAGCCAGTGACCGCACAACTCCGCAAGTTGAATCTGCACGCACGCCACACGTACAAGACCACACGGAACGTGGGCAAGTTGCTGCAAGAAGCCGCTGGCATGAAGGCCCGCGTCGCACTCATCCTTGAAAGCGCGACGCACGCAACGCTCAAGCAGATGACGACCGGCGAGCAAAGCCAGCCCATGCTGCTGCCGCAAGCCATCGCTCTGCTTGTGCAGCCTGTACGCTGACACGACGCGGATTGCAACGACAAGAGAAAACGGCAGCGCACGTTGCGCTGCCGCTTCTGTTGAGTCTCTGTTTAACGTCGCTCCAAACCGCTGAAACCTACCACACCCAGCGGAGCTTGCCCGCGTCGATCATCGGTGCGCCGACCGGCGTGGTTTGCAAAGCGGGGAAGTACACAAAGAAAGCCTTGCCGATCACAAGGTCACGATGCACCACGCCCGGCGACGGATCAACTGCCGCAACCCAAGGCGAGGGCCGTCCCCACAGACGACCGTCGAGACTGTTGGGGCTGTTGTCGCCGCACATGAAGAACTGATCGTTCTCCAGCAGCAAGGGCGCGTCAGGGTGCGTCGCGAGTGCTGGCGAGCGACCGTCAGTCGCCACGTTGGGCTGGTAGTACACGTCGCGCTGCACCTTCACGCGATACACGCTGACTGGCCCACCCTCAAACTCCCAGCGGATCGCCGCGGACGAAGGTGGCCGGCTCACAGCAAGCAGAGCCCCCGAACTGCCGCGCAGATCTGCGATGTTCGCGCCCAGCGAGTTACGCATCCGATCCTGCAGTGACCAAGCATACGACCCGCGCGCCACCAGCTTGTCATCAACCCACAACTGCACAGTCTGGTCAACATGCCAGAAGTCGAGGTTGGTCACGTGTCCGCCACGCAAGGGCGAAGCCAGCTTGCCTGTGGCCAGTTGCGTCCACTCCTGCGAGTCAAGCGGCCGCATGCGAAGCGTGACAGCGTCACCCTCCACATCGCACCGAAACTCATGCCCGCGGGCCACGATCACTGCGCTCGCCTTCGCGCCGTCCTTCTCCGGACGAACGCCCAGCGACATGCGCAAGTCGCTCATCGGAAATCGCTGAAAACGGTTGCCGACCGTGCTCTCGACGTTGTACGCATACCAGTCGCTGAGTGAAGGCAGACTGTCAGGACGACCCCACCACTCCAGCACGGTCGGCTTGTCGCCTTTGTACGCGTACACGCCCGTGTTGGCGGTCGTATCCCATGTCGTGGCATCGACCGCACCGTCCGTCACGCCGCGGAAGGGCGTACGGAATGACGTATCACGCAGCGGCGTGTAGGAACTGTCAAACACATCCATCCAGAGCGTGCGTTGCACATGCTCGGGCTTGCTTTGCACCTGCCAGTCCGACGCAAGCCAGCTATCCGTCACTTGCTCATTGGTCGCAGGCCGACGCACGAAAACATCACCATCCACCAACGCGACTTCTTCACCGGGCAGCCCGATCAATCGCTTGATGTAGCTCACCGGCGGATCCGTGGGATTCTTGAAGACGACGACGTCAAATCGCTTGGGGTCGTACACCGAGTAGAGATACTTGAGCACGAAGATGCGGTCACCGCCGCTCAGCTTCTTCTCTTTCTCCTGAACTCGCTTGCCGGTGTTGACATTCATGCCGACTGTGTCGGTCTGGATCTGCGCCGGGGCCATGGGGTTGCCGTCTTGCGGGCCGCCCGCCCATTCATAGCCGGACTCGCGATCACGCCATTGCAGGTGGGCGCCACGCAGCGTCGGCGCCATGCTGCCCGTGGGAATGACAAACGCTTCCACGACGAAGCCGCGGAAGATGAACGCCATCGCGAAGGCGATGATGATCGACGTGAATGTCTCCTTCAGATTCGTCTGTTGCACAGCACGAACCTTGGGCATCGTGGTCGCGGGATCAACGGTTTGCGTGTCGGCCAAGCATCGCTCCTTGCACCACTATACAAAGCATGCGTCATGCATGCGTGACATCAGCCGTTGCTGGGTGGACCGCCCTGCGGACCTTGTGGGCCGCCCGGACGGGGACCACCACCGCCGCCCCCACCGCCACCGCGCCGACGACGGCGTCGACCACCACCTTCGCGACGCGGACCACGATCTTGCCCACGGTCGGGTCCACCCGCGTTGCCGCGCATGGGGTCATCCGCCAGCAGATCGCCACCCATCAGATCGTCCACGCTATCGGCCTTCGGCGGATTGTCGCGCGGCTGTCCGTCACGTGCGTTGCCGGGCTTGGGACCGCGACTATCGCGAGGACGATCGTCACGCCTGGGTCCACCATCCTCGCGCGGCCCGTCGCGCCGGCCGTCGCGGTTCTCGCGCGCCTCGCGCGGACGCTGTTCGCGATTGTCACGAGGCGGGCGGTTCTCGCGTGATTGGCCTTCGCGGGGCTGCCCTTCACGCGTCGGAGCTTCACGTGCAGGACGGTTCGCGCCCGCATCTTCACCCCATTCACTTGCGTCACCTGCCGTGCCGGCGCGTGGCGGAGCCATCTCGGGCGCTTCTGCTTTGCTTGTCGGTGCGGCATCCTCGCGAGGTGGCTGCGCGTCGCGCCGCGGCTCACGCGGACGATCACGCCCATCGCCACGCGGCCGATCGCCGCGACCTGACGCACCTGCTCCGCCGCCCGGCGGTCCACCACGACGATCGCGTTCGTCGTAGGTCGGACGAACCGGAGCCTTGTCGCTCTTTGGTGGCAAAAGGTTCTCGACGGGAATCGCAACCTGGCGGTCCTTGCCATCGGTCCCGGGCTCATCGAGCAGCACCAGCACCAACTGCGTCAGAATCTGACCGTCGATGACTGTGCCGTCGCCTTCGGGTGTGCCGACACGCGTCTTCTTGCGCGGCAACTTTTTCGCAAGGCTCTCGTACGTCTCGTCTTCGTATCGCAAGCAGCACATCAGCCGCCCGCAACGCCCGCTGATCTTGAGCGGGTCGAGCGTGGCCTTCTGCACTTTCGCACTCTTCATGCTGACGGGCTTGAGCACCTTCAGGAAGTTCTTGCAGCAGCAATACTGGCCGCACTTTTCATAGTCAGCCGTCAGGCGGGCTTCGTCACGCGCGCCGACGTTTCGCATCTCGACGCGTGTGCGGAAGAACTGCCCCAGCTCACGCGCGACATCGCGCACTTCGATCTTCTGCTCGCCCTCAGTCACGAAGAAAACCGTGACGCTGTCGCCGCCCAGGATGGGCTCGACCTCGACGATCTTGAGCGGGAGATTGAACCGGCTCGCCACTTGCTTGGCTTGCAGCTTGAGTTCGTGCTTGCTCTGCTCGATCTTCGCCTGCTTGTCGATATCTTCTTTGGTGGCCATGCGGAGCACTTTGCCTTCGGTGTAGAAGGGATAGTCGCTCCCGCCGGAGTTCTCGATGTACTGCAGCATGTCCTGACGCGACACGCTCTTGCTGCAGCCGCTGTTGGGGCACGTGCTGGTCAGCATCTCGCCCAGTTCCACGCCGCGGAAGGTGCGAACAACCACTTTGCTGCCGCACCCGGGCTTGGCCGTGCCTTGGTGCTGAAACTCGCCGATGAGCTTCATGCTGCCGTAGCGCACCACCAGCGTCTTTGGCGCCTTAAGGGCCTCGTACGCCTTGCGATCCTCTTCCGCGAGCTGTTCTTTGAGATCAGCCTCAAACTGAGGCAGGGGATAGATAGGCAAAGCAAACTCCACCGCGAAGAAGAACCAGCGCTGAAAGCCCAAAACTGCCATGAACGACGGATTGCACCACGCGTGGGCACTCGTTCAACATGTCAGTTCTCAGTTGTCCGCTGCCAGCCTCTCTCCGCTTCTACGGCCCGCCCAAGCTCCGTGCACGCGCGTCCACGAAAAGCTGGGGAATGGGGTACCGCTGAAGGAGCTGAACGGACTCGTTATTCTGCGTGCGATAGACAAACAACTCTTCGTTGCGGCTATCAAGCACCAACAGCAAGTCCTCGTTGGTGGCATCGGTTGTCATGACCGTCAGGCCGCCAACTTGCGAAACAACGCCTGCGGCTTGCGCCTCAGGCAAAGAGAAAGGCAAGGCAGTCTTGTCACCGCCAGCGCCACCGCCGATCTTGACGCCCGCCGCAACGCACAGCACGCACAGCAGCGCGACGAGGGCGTAGCGAACGTCAAACCGGGAGCAACGTGTGCATGTTGTGTTCATGTCGTCGCTCCTTTAGCGGCCCTTGGCCCCGCGAGAATCGGCCGCGAGATTGCGATAGCCGACGCCGCCCATGACTTTCTTGGTCTGATCCCAGCGGAGAGCGACCAGTTCCTGGTTGCTGCTATCCACGATGTACACGACGCTCGGTCCGCCTTGGTTGGTTCGGCCTGACACCATCGTGTAGTCACCACGAGCGCGGCTCGCGTCACGAGTCGCCTCGCGCGAGCTGGGCTGCGCTGCGGCATCGGGCAGCACCAGGTAGCCGCCAACGAGCGCATTCGCGATCAGCAACGCTGCAACCTGACGCTTTCGAGAGTTCTGCATCATGCACTCCATGCGCACGCTCGCGCGCCCGGTTCCACCAATTCCCGCCGGGGCTCGCCCAGCACGAGAAGCTTGATGGCCATTCAAACCCTACATCCGTCGGTCAATCTTGGTGACCGCGCTTCGCCTTGATGAGGAACGTGCCAGCGACCAACGCCACCCCAAGCGCGGCAAACAGGATCTGCATCACGAGACCAGGGGTTTCCGGCTTGCCGGGCGTGGGTGGACGCAGCGTGTTGGTTTCCTGGGCCAACACCGCCGCATTCATCGCAAGCACGCCCGCCAACGCGACACCACGAGCGGTCAGCGGATGACAAATACAGGCAGCCAGCATCTTCTTCATGGGCAAACGGTAGGCGAACCGGACGCTTTGGTCCGTCCATCCCCGGATGGGGAGCTATTGGCGGTGTCACCGATACTAGAAACGTGGACTCACGAAGCGGCCAACCTCCTCGCCCAGCACGGACCCCGCGGGTTCCGAAGGATGCCCCCGCGCCAGTACCCCCACCGCCGACGCCAGGCGGCTTCTGGGCCGCCAGCATGCCCGCGCATGCCAAGCCCGAGGAACACGCGTTCGATATCGCCCCGCCCGATGCGGAAGTCGAGCGTGCCAAGCACACACGCCGCATCGCGTCCTCTCGCCTCGCCAAGCTGCAAAAGAAGGCCAAACCGCGCCTTTGCGAGTTCTGTCAGTACGACATCACGGGGCTTCCAAACAACATCTGCCCCGAGTGCGGCCAGGAGAACTCCAAGGCAAGCGCTCTTCGCGCCTATGACCCCCACTTCGCAGCGCTTGAAGAGGACTCCCAAGCGATCGCCCGGCGCACATACCTCCGCCCGATCATCCTGACCCTTGTCGGTCTTGCGCTCATGGCGACAGGGCTCGCGGTGTTTGGCCACTCGTGGCAGATGTATGTGGCGTACACGATCATCTGGATCGCACAGGTGCCCCTAGGCATGCTGGCGTTATGGATCAGCCAGCAGTTCATCGTGGAGTACGACGGCAACTGGCCGCTCACCACGCTGCGCTTCGCGGCCATCTACGCGCTTGTCGGCGTGCTGCCTATCTGGATACCGGTGCCCTTTGTGCCTGCCATTCTCACCTATATCGCGTACATGGCGCTTTGCGTGACAGAGCTCGAAGTCGAGGGCTTTGAAGCTCGGGTCATCGCGGCCGTCATGTGGGCCATGGGCGTCGGTGCGTGGCTTGCAGTGCTGTACTTCATGAGATAAGCGGACTCGTGTCCACGCTGTGCACGGAGGGTTCATCCACTCACATGGCGCGGTGGCGTGTCCTTCACCACTTGCTGGATGTACGTCTGAAACTCGTCGTGGTGAATCTTCATGCTCGGATTGCTCACCATGCGCCGGAAGCTCGGCTCCGCGGCGATAGCTTGCATCCGCTTCTCCCAACTGCGGTAATAGTCTTCGGGCAACTGTCCTTCGCGATAGCTGAACCACACGATCTCATACACCGACAACTGCATCAAGTTGAAGAAGTACTCGCGCACGTCCTTGTCCCCCGCAAGATACTCCACGTCATGGGAGTACGTCCTCGCAAGGTGCGGATCATGCACACGCATTTCGCGAAGGTGCATCTGCAACTCCACCATCTTCGTGAAGTTCGCGACGTGCTGGGCTCGACGAAGGTGGCGGAACTGATAGGCGGCAAACACCAAAGATCCCGCGACGCTTGTCGCAGTGATGCTCTGAATGACGATGGCGATTTCGGCGGTAGTCATGATGGTTTCGGGTGGACCGCCCCACTGGCGCGGCTGTGTGCCAACAAGCATACGAACAACAGCTCGCATCTGATGCCGCCGCTCAGCCGATGTCACGCGCCCGTGTCCCGCGCACTCGCGTAACCTTCCGCCCATCTCGGCGAAAGCCGACACCCTCAGGAGCACTCCGCATGGCACGTCTGATCGGTCATTCGTTGGTTGTCGCCGCCTCGCTTGTCGCGCTCGCTGGCTGCGCTCACACGCAGAAGCCCGCTTCGCACGCTCAGCCAGCCGGCGCTGTCTCTGCTTCCGGCATCACCACGCCCGGTCTCGAAGAACGCGGCCCGGGCGTGGAGAAGTTCTTCCGCATCCGCACACCCGGCGCAGCCACCATCGCGCCCGACGGCTCGCTCTATGTGCGAGACTGGCCCGCAGGAGTCTTCCAGTTGTTCCGTGTACCCGCCGGCGCAACGCCTCCGACCGCGGCCCCGGGCACGCCCATGCAGCAACTGACCAACTTCAAAGACGGTCTGTCAGGCTACAGCCTGTCGCCCGATGGCAAGCAGATGCTGGTCTTCTTCGCCGCCGGCGGCAACGAACGCACGCAGGTTTCGCTGCTGGACCTGAACAACACCGACGCCGCGACCAACACCACCCCGCTGCTCGCCAACGATCAAGTGGTCTTTAGCGTCAACGCGTGGCTGCATGATTCCAGCGGTTTCCTCTACACCGCAAACGACACGAGCGCGAACGACTTCCACATCTATCGCTACGACCTCGCGAGCAAGACGAGCACCAAGCTCCTCGCCAAAGAAGGAAGCTGGGCCGCCGCCGACCTCACTCGCGATGGCTCCCGCGCGCTCGTCGGTCAGTTCCGCAGCGCGAGCGATTCCACGCTGCAGGAGCTCAACACCAAGACCGGCGAGCTGACCAACCTCGCGACGTTCCTGAGCGAAGGTTCCACCGCCAGCCTGAGTCCGGTCGGCTACCTGCCCGACGAAAAGGGCGTGCTCTTCACCAGCGACCACGAAGGCGATGGCATCACGCGTTTGTACCTGCGCGATGCGAACGGCAACATCAGCAAGCCCCTCGCCTCGCTCGACAAGTACGAGCTTGACGGCGCCAGCACCAACGACGACCGCACGCTGCTCACCGTCTCTAGCAACGAAGACGGCTACGGCGTCATGCACATCTATCGCCTGCCCAGCTTCGAGCCCGTCAAGCTGCCGGAAACTCCGCGCGGCATCGTGAGCGCTGGCAGCCTTCGCGGCAACCAGCTCATATACAGCGTCAACAGCGCACGCGTGCCCGGCCTCGCCTTCGCATACACCATTCCCGACTCTGGCAAGCCCGCAGGCATGCCGCGTCAGGTCACCTTCGCCGACACGCAGGGCATCGATCTCGCGTCGCTGTCAGAGCCTCAGCTCATCAAGTACAAGAGCTTTGACGGCCTTGAGATCCCTGCATTCATGTACCTGCCCAAGGACTGGAAGCCCGGCAAGCCCGTGCCCTTCGTCGTCGACTACCACGGCGGCCCCGAAGGCCAGCACCGTCCCGGCTTTGATCGCGAAGCGCAGTACCTCATCAGCGAAGGCTTCGGCCTGCTGCTCCCCAACGTGCGCGGCAGCAGTGGCTATGGCCGCAACTTCCTCATGATGGACGACTACAAAAAGCGCTGGGACAGCGTGAAGGACGGCGTGTACGCCGCTCAGTGGCTCGTCGATCAGGGCTATGCCACTCCTGGCAAGATCAGCTCCTACGGCGGCAGCTACGGCGGCTTCATGGCTGTCGCGACGCTGGTCGAAGACACGGAGCGTGTCGAACGTGGCGAGGCCAAGCAGCGCCTCTTCGGTGCGGGCTGCAAAGTCGTGGGTATCGTCAACTTCCAGACATTCCTGCAGAACACTGCGGGCTACCGCCGCAAACTGCGCGAAGCCGAGTACGGCCCGCTCAGCGATCCCGAGTTCCTCGACAGCGTCAGCCCGTTGCTTCGCGCCAACAAGATCAACGCCCCCATGATGCTCGCCCACGGTCTGAACGACCCGCGCGTGCCCGTGGGCGAAGCGATGCAGCTCGCCGAAGCGCTGCAACGTCGTGGCTACGACCCCGAGCAAGTCTACTTCCACGACGAAGGCCACGGCTTCGCGAAGCTTGAGAACCGCCTGCTCTTCCAGAAGCGCCTTTCGCGGTTCCTCAAGAAGAACATCGGGCAGTGAACTGGCCCTTTCAGTCATATGGCAACCGGAATATCCCTAGCAGCCCCGCGGTTTCCCGCGGGGCTGTTGCCCTTTTGGCGCACGAACGTTCCTCGCAACCCCGCTCTCGCCGGCCGGTCGCTTACCGTCAACGCATGTTCGCACGCATGCTTCTCATCACGACGGGACTCTCCGCGCTGTTCCTCACAGCCTGCTCATCCTCAACTCCCGCGACGACTGCTGACAATGCCACACCACCGCCGAAGATTCAGGCGTGGATGAATCGGCTCACCGTCGCACATGCATACGACCCCAAGACCGGCTTCATCGTCGCTCGCGAAACAGTGCCGCTTCCCGCCGCGCTGACGCAGCGCTCGATCGACGCAGCGATCGCGCAAGCCCGCGCCGATCAACTCGTCATTGCATTCGCCACAGCCGATCGCTGCGCGCCCTGCCAGCAGTTCAAGCACGACGCGCTCAACGACCCCGTTGTGCTGGCCCGGCTCGCCGAGCCGCGATTTGTGCCCACCCACGTGGAAGTTGATCAGTCGCCCCAACTCGCTCGCAAGTACCTGGGCACCACTTCCATTCCCATGACATACGCCCTCCGCGACGGCAAAGTCATCGCGGAACTGGGTGGACAGCGCTCCGCCCAGCAGTTGCTGGCGTGGCTCGATGCTCTGCCGAAGTAGAAGTAGCAGCACCACGCGCGACCACTTCGCCACATCTGACGACCGCGACATCATCGCGTTAACAGCAGATTCCTGACGTCAGAGACCGTGCGACTTATCCCATCTCGCTCACGGGCACTCTCCGCCCGCCAGCACATGCAGGAAGTCAACGACGTCTTGATCCTCAGGAAAGACGCCGTCGTTATTGAAGTCGATGTCTCCGCACGTCTCGCACGTACCGCCCGCGAGGATGTTGAGGAAGTCAACGAAGTCCTGATCCTCTGGGAAAACCCCGTTGCCGTTGAAATCGATGCTGTCGCAACCAGGCTGCGGACAGTTGCCGGGCACGGCGATTTCACAAAGCCGAACAAGCGCGTACTCACCGGCTTCGATGTTCCCGTTACTCACGACCGCCGCCGGCACCTGCTGCGCCGTCACCAGCGCGCCATTATCCGCCGTGCCATATGTGCCCACCGCGATGCGCACGTACTCCGGCAGTTGCGCCCCTGCCGCAAGGCCCAGTTCGTTCCGAACATTAATGACACCCTCAAGCACGCTTCCGCTCGCCTGCTGCGTCTGGCTTGTCGTCCCTTGATCAAACCAGCCGTTGAAGTTGTTCGTGCTCTCGTTCGCTAGGAACGCGTCCCAGTTGGCGATCTGCCCGGCCTTCGCCCAGTTTGCCGCGCGCAGCGCGCCGGCAGGATCGCGCGACACGTACACAAATCGATCATTCCCGCCGCCCGCGGGGTTCGTCGCCACGTACAGCATGTCACCGCGCAGCCCGGCCCACAAGCTCACGCCGCCATTGCTCGCTACCAGTGTGCTCGCGGTGTCGCGCGTGCCGTCAATCGTCCACTGCTGCACCGGCTGACCGCCCGTCACCGTGTATCGCCAGTCCGCGCCGCCATTGCTGTCCCACGTGTTCGCGCAGTTGTTGAACGCAAACTCCAGACTCGTCGCGCTCTGCGGCAGCGTGATCGTCACGGTCCAGTTCGCACCATTCTGCGTGAGCGGCACGCCACTCGTCACATTCGTCCACCCGTTGATGCCCCAATGCAGACACACACTGCTGCTGCCCGCCAGCGGCCTGCCGCTGGGGTTGTATGTGATGGTGAGTTGCTGTCCTGCGACCGGCTGCGTGGGCGAGATCGCGACCGTGTTTCCGCCGCCTCCCCCACCGCTGCCCACACCGTCACCAACCCACACATGCTGAATCGCCGACTTGGTCACATTGCCGCGCGTATCAACCGACTCGATGTAGTAGTCGATCAGCTTGTTGCGCTGGCCTTCGATCTTCGCCCAGTACTGATCCGCGATGTACTGCGGCATCTCAAAGAAGTTGATGCTTGGGTCGTTGTATATGTTCGCCGCCGGGAAGACGCGCCGCGTCATGGGCACGCTCTGCCACGCGCCAACTCCCGGCCCGCCCGCGTACGTCTCGTTCTCGGTGTTGCTCAAACTGCGCTGGCCGTCCGCGTCAACGCGATACTTGAGCGTCGTGCTCGTGATACCGGCAACGTCATACGCGAACGTCCAGACGTAGAAGTCACCGCCGCCGTTCAGATTCGCGGCACGTTGCTGATAGCCATACTGCGGGCCGAAGTTCACACTCCCTGGGTTCCATGGATGCCGCTGCGGATACCACACGGTCGGACCTGTCGTGTCGAGCGTGGTGTTTCCGGTGATCACCGCATCAGCATGCTGCACCGCTTCGTTGCACGCGATCGTCGGCTTGACTTCAAAGTCCTCCGCCGTGCCGTAGTACATGTACCCGCTGTTGAGACTGCCCAGGAAGAAGTGCCACGCACGCTCCGCGCTCGTCGTCGTTGCGCTGGGATAAAGAATGCGACCAATGTCGAGCCCGCCCGCCTGTGGACCGCCCGCTCGCGTCACGATCTGTTCCGCCGTCGCCACGCGATTGTTCGCCGCCGTGATCACCGCCCAGTTGCGTGCATCCACGTGCCAGCCGTTCTCGACATCAATCGCTCCGCTCGTGTTCAGCAGCGGCCAGTTCCAGTTGATGAATTGCGGCGCGCCCAAGTCGCCATCCGCGTTCACCCACGCGCCATCTTCCACGTGTACGAAGTCATTCGCCGGCACCGGGTGATCCGCAAGATACTTCTCAACAACGGTCGGCACATACTGGGCCGCGTTCGCGCTGCTCGCGAGATTGGGCGTCGCTTCGCGGTAATACGAGAATCCGCCACCCCACGCGTTGTCACCGTCGTGCGCCAGCATCACCAGTTGCGGCCGGTTCGGCACCAGTCCGCCCGGCGCCATGCTTTGGATCGTGTCAAACCCGCCCAGCCCGATCGGCGCGTACCCATCATCCCAGCTCAGCGCCTGCATGGCGGGCACCACAATCACCTGACTGATTGCGCCCGTGTTTGGATTCACGTACCGCGCCCGCCGCGGCGTGGTTGCGAACGGCACCGCCTCCGCAGGTGAACACCCGCGCGAAATGCTCTTGCGGAAATACGTTCCCGCAGCCGGATTCACTTGATCCGCCTTGTTGGGCGCGTCCGTGTTGATACCACCGCTGCCGAAGACAACAGGAAAGTCCGCGCACGCCCGGCTGATTTTCTCGCTGCTGACGATGACCCAGTCGATGCCTTCCGCATCGAGCACCTCGATCATCTTCGTGCTGAACGCCATCTCACTGGGGAACAGCCCGCGACTCTGCGGAGCGTTGGTGCCCCAAGCATCGTTGTAGATCCGACGGTAAAGCTGCAGTTCCTTCCGCAGCGTCGTCGCATCCACCAGCGGCATGAGCGGATGGTGAAACCCGAACTGCACGACATCCACGCGCGGCACCTGAGTGCCCGCCACTGGGTTCGTGCGCCACGCCCGGCCATCGCGAATGCGCTGCCACCACGTGCTGTTGTAGCCAAGCTGATTCGCCGCTCCAAGGCTGTTGAGATTCTCAATCAACCCGCCAGAAAAACTGATCTGTGCGCCGCCCTCGTTCGTCCAGTCGATGTCGTCAACTGCATCAATCATGCGATACTGATACCCCGCGACACGATCGGGCAGGCTGAAAATCTCGCGCAGGTTGTTTGTCGGATTGAACGCCCCGGCGTCTTTGCGTTGAATGCTCTGCCAGACTAGCTCATACCGATCCGCACCACCAACCTGTTGATCAGGCCAGTAAATCGGCTGCTCCATGTGCCACAGATACGTGTAGTGCACTCGCTGCTGCGCGAACGCTGAGCAGGCCCACAAAGCGAGAACACAAGGAGCGACGAGAGCAATTCCGCGCATGGAGAACTCCGAGAACATCAACGCAGCCGAAGGGGCTTCACAACCCAACGATGTGTGACATTAGAAACGAAGGCCGCCGTAATTGCAAGCGGAACAACGAGCAGGTTGACCCCGCAGCGTGCCGTTCGCGGTGTACAGATGACACGACAGCTGACCCAATCAGCGAGTGCTTCATCCGTCCGAAGCCACGGTTGTTCACGCGACAACGAGAAAGCCGGAAAGACAAGACCCGAGCTTTCGCTCGGGTCTTGGAGATCTCAGATCACGCACTCATCACTTGGATGAATGCCGAAGGGATCTTTAGTAGGGGCACGGAGCGCCAGCCAGGACGTTGAAGAAGTCGATGACGTCTTGATCGTCCGGGAAGACCTGGTCGCGGTTGAAGTCGATCGGGTCGCAGGAGGGGCAGTCAGCACCGGCGAGCACGTTGAAGAAGTCAACGACATCCTGGTCTTCGGGGAAGACGCAGTTGTTGTTGAAGTCAAGATCACACGTGCCCGTGTCGTTGCTTTCGAAGCGGAACCAGTAGTCGTTCGCACCGCTGCCGCAGACCGTATCGGGCTGCGCCGCGGCCATGCCGACGAAGAACCGGTAGGTACCGGCAGGCAGAGCGTTCGCCGTCAGCGAGATGTTCGAGCAGCCCGCGAGCTGTTCGTCGCCTTCAGCCAGCACAGCCAGGCCAGCGCCGCACTGATTGTTCAGCAGAGCGAGCTGAGCCGTGAACTGCGCACGACCCGTGAAGCGGATGTCCGAGGTGTTGGTGATGGTGAACTCGAACCAGTCGGTGTCACGCAGACCAGCGCCGCCGAAGTCCTTCCAGCTGGTGCCGCTGATGATGGCGCCGCAGGAGAGAGCTTCGAAGACCGGCGTCGGGGTGGCGTTGCAGCCGCCGTTGGCGTCAACGCCGCAGGCTTCAGCTTCCGCAGTCGAGCCGGCCGGAGCCGCCGCGTACGTATCACAGGCGCAGGTGCCTGCGTCTGTGATGGTCAGCGTACCAGCGCCACGGTCCGGAGCCGCACCCCAGCCCGCAACGCGGACGAAGTACTGCTGACCAGGCGTGAGGCCCGCGACAGTGAGGCTGCTCAGCACGCCACCGCCAGCGTCATCGTTGCAGCCGATCGCCGAAGCGGCGGTGCAGCTGTCGAAGAGCTGGATCGTGGTGTCCGCGATGCCGGTGCTGGCCAGCGTATCGAAGGTGTAGCACGTGCCGGTCGGCGTGAAGCTGAACCACACGTCCGCGCCGTCAGCGCCGCCCAACGCACAGGTACCGGCGCCAGGGCCGCCTGTCGCACAGTTGTTGTCGAAGTCGTTGGTGCCGATCACCGCAACCGTTGCACCGGTGCAGTCATCGTTCGCGACCGTGCCACTGCCAGCGGTTTCCGTCACCGTCAGCTGGCCGACGCCGCTCGCGCCACCGAAGCCGTCAACCTGAATGATGTAGGTGGTGCCAGCCGTGACGCAGATCGTCACTTCGCTCTGTGCACCGCAGCTATCGTCGCTGCAACCACCGACCGCCACGCCGCCGCAGCCGTCGTAGGCCTGCAGGGTCGTGTCGAAGGTGCTGCCGCACGTGCTGATGACTGCCGTGCCGCTCACGCTCGCGGTATAGGCGTAGAAGATGTCAGGACCAGCGCCACCGCAGGGGTTGGTGCCTTCGCTGGCCGCGAGGGTCGTATCAAAGTTGATCGGAGTCACCGTGCTGCCCGTGAAGGCGATCGCATTGGTGCACAGATCGTTCGAGGGCGGAGGCGAAACGCCTTCCGTGATCGCGAGATCACCGGCGCCCGTCGTCGTGCCGTCGAACGAAGCAACGCGGACGAAGTAGTCTTCGCCAGCCGTGACGTTCAGCACGATACGGCTCAGCAGGCCCGTGCCGGCATCGTCGTTACAGGCGATTTCGGTGCCGCCGCACTCGTCGAAGATCGCGAGCGTGGTGTCATCGAGCGCCGTGCTGCCGAGCGTGTCGAACTGCACAAAGCCGCTGGTCGCAGGGGTGTACACGAACCACACATCGTTCTGGTCAGGACCGCCGCCGAACGCGCAGCTTGCCACCAGACCGTCGTTGGTCGCGAACGTGTTGACGAACGGGTTGCTGCCCGCGATGGCGACGCTGGCCGTCGTGCAGCTGTCGTTGCTGGGCACCACAGCCGGCACTTCCGTGATTGTGAAGCTGCCTGCGCCCGAGGCCGTGCCGAAACCGTCGACCTGGATGATGTAGCTCGTACCCGCCGTGGTCAGGAACGCAGCTTCGCTCTGCAGACCGCAGCTGTCGTCGTTGCAGACGATGACAGCGCCGCCGCAAGCATCAAACACCTGCACCACCGTGTCATAGCCGCTGCCGCAGAAGCTCAGCGAAGTCTGACCAGTGACCGAAGCGGTGTAGCTATAGAAGATGTCATTGCCACCACCACCGCCGCCGCACTGCGTAGGAGCGTTGTTGTTGAACCCGGCAGCGCTCGTGTCGAACGCGACAGGCGAAGAGCTCGCCGTGATCGGCAGTGCCGTGGTGCAGAGGTCACCAGCAGCCGGAGGCGTGAACGATTCCGTGATCGTCAGCACGCCAGGTCCGCCAGCGCTCACGTTCCACGACGCCGCACGGATGAAGTACGACTGACCGGCAACGACCGACAGTCCCGAGATGCGGCTGCGGAGGCCATTGGGATCGCTGTCATCGTCACACGCGATTTGCGTGCCGCCGCAGGCATCGAACACAGCCAGCGTGGTGTCCGGAATCGAACCCGCGCCCGTGTCGATCGTGACCGTCTGCACGCCCGCCGGAGCGACGTAGCGGAACCACACATCGGCGTTGTCAGCGAAGGCGCAGGTCGCGTTCAGACCATCGTCCGCCGCACCCGTGCTGTCGTAGTTCGTGGAGCCAGCCAGAACGGTTTGAGCCGTCGCACAGTCATCGTTGGTCAAGCCGGGGCCGCCACCGCTCTCGATGATGGTCAGCAGGCCAGCCGTGATCGCGACAGGAGCAGCCGAGTCCCAGCTCGCGACGCGGATGATCACCGGCGAACCGGGAGTCACCGCAACACCGCTCACCTGGCTCGACAGAACGCAGCTGTCGTCGTTGCACGCGAGGCTCACGCCACCGCAGCTGGCGAGCACTTGCAGCGTGGTGTCACCGCTTCCGCAGGTGTTGACCGTGATGGAGGTCACACCAGCCGGGGGCGTGTAGCTGAAGTAAAGATCAAGACCGTCGCCCGCGCCGAACGTGGCACATGGCGCGTCGGTGCCGTCATCGGTCGCCGCCGAGTTGTCCCAATTCGTCGTACCGGCCGTCACGGCCGTGGGGGCTGCGCAGTTGTCGCCAGCCAACGCAGCTTGGGCCAGGAGCAGCGTAAAGCTGACGCCCAGCGTGGTACACATCTTCCGCATGATGATTCCCTTCTCTCGAAGTACCCGAACACACGATTGGCAGAATTCTGCCGAAACCGGCCTTGAAAAGCCGGACACACGATGAGAGACCACCGGCGCAGTGCCCTACGAAACGGTCATACAAGAGTGCAGTCCGCATGCCCCACGAAGGCAATGCGACGGTGATCTCCACAATCAGTCTACTGGAACATCGTGCCCATGCAAGAGCAGTTTTCACCAAATTCGCGAATGTGTTGGAACCATGTTCCATTGCGAGAGTTAGGCCCAGTCAACCCCCGAACGAGCTTGACGGGTCCGATCCGCTTGTTCTCGGACTACAAAAAGACCAACGAGCGGGCTCGTTGGTCGCGTGAACACCAGACTCCGAATTCTTCAACCGATCGCAGCACCAAGCCCCATGCATCGCCGCCACGCACTGACCTGGCCCAGGTGCACCATCGGATGCCCGACCATCAAAAAGTTCACCGCGGCACCAACCGTCGGGAAGACCTCGCGACGCGCCGGGTCCGGAAACGGTGCAAGCAGCGGTTCGTCACTCGTTGCCGTCGCCAGAGCTTGCATCGCCGCTGCATGCGCCTTCAAGAAGTGTGCGCTCACCGCTGCCAGACTCGGGTACTTGGTGTTCTCCACGTCATCTTCGCAAGGTGCCCCGGCCTTGAACAGTGCCTCCCACTGCTCCGAAACCTTGATCGCAGCCACTTCACTCTCAGGTCGACCCAGCAGCGACAACACTCGCGCCGGATAGATCGCCAAGTGCCCGAACACGAACGTTGGCGTGTTCGTGTCGATCACCACGTTTTGCAGACCGCGAGGCTTGCTCCCGGCCTTCGCAGGGTCCACGTCCTTGAGCATGAGTTCCGCGTACTGAGCGACGCGCTTGGCGGATGGAACAAGATTCTGGGAGTGTTTTGACATCGTGGGTCCTCGAAAACCATGTGATTTTTTGCGATACGCCGGGCTGACGGCAAGCGGCCCGGCACGTTCGGCACGTCCTGCGCGGCCGTTTGATGCGGAATATGCAAGATAGTCGCTTCGATTTCTCACGCTTGCCCAAAGTCGCCCCTTTATCCATCCGACCTCACTGATGCGTGGTTGAAGGCGGACGTATCCGCCGGATCGGCCGCGCATGTTCCGACAACCGGAGATGTGCGGTTCGCCCTGGTGGGCGGTGCCCTGAAGTCAGTCTTCCGCAGCGAGGATTATGCAATGACGAGCAAGCGCAACAACCTGAAGAATGTGATGGGCGTGCTGTTGGCCTTCGCCGCCGGGACGACGGTGGCTCTGGCCCAGGATACCACGGAGAATCCGGCCCTCGAGCCCGCAGCTCCCGCTGCGGAGTGGGCTCCCGCAGCCCCGGCTGACGCCGCTCAGCCCGAGAGCAACGCTGACGCCCAGAACGCGCCGGCCAATGAAGAAACCAGCAACGTTGTCATCGATGACAACATGACCGTCGACCTCCACGTCAAGGACGAGGACCTCGCCAACGTGCTCGAAATGCTCAGCATTCAGAGCCAGAAGAACATCATCGCCAGCAAGGACGTGCAGGCTCGCGTCACCGCCAACCTGTACGGCGTGACCTTCTACGAAGCCCTCGACGCCATCCTCAACGTCAACGGCTACGGCTTCATCGAAGAAGGCAACTTCATCAAGATCTACACGCTCGACGAGCTCGCCAAGAAGCAGATCGAGATGCGCAACAAGGTCAGCAAGGTCATCACGCTCAGCTACATGAACTCAGTGGATGCCGCTGAATTCGTCAAGCCCCTGCTCAGCCCCGATGGCCAGATCAAGGTCAACAGCAAGGCCGGCACCTTCACCGCCGCGGGCGAAACCCCCAGCGGCGCCGAGGACTACGCCCACGGCTCGCTTCTGGTCGTCTACGACTACGAAGAGAACGTCGCTCAGGTCGAAGAAATGGTCCGCCTCATCGACACCCGCCCCGCGCAGGTGCTCGTCGAAGCCACCGTTCTGCAGACCCAGCTCAACGAAGCCAACGCCCTGGGCGTTGACTTCAGCGTCGTCGCCGACATGAGCTTCACCGACTACGTCGGCACGCCGCTCCAGGCCGTCAACAGCATTCTCGCTGGTAACAGCGACGCCGCTGTGGGCGGCGCGTCACAGGACCGCGGCGCCTCGGGCGTCGGCAGCACCGTGGGCAACGTCGCTCAGGGCGCAGGCGGCCTCAAGGTCGGTATCGTCAGCAACGACGTGGGCGTCTTCATCCGCGCCCTCGACGAAGTCACTGACACCACCGTGCTCAGCAACCCCAAGATCATGACGCTCAACCGCCAGAGCGGCCGCGTCCTGGTCGGTCGTAAGGTCGGTTACCTCAACACGACGGCCACCGACACCAGCACGACCCAGAGCGTTGAATTCCTCGATACTGGTACCAGCCTCTACTTCCGTCCCTTCGTGACCACCAACGGCCTCATCCGCATGGAAGTGAAGCCCAAGGTCGCTGAAGCCGCGATTCGTCAGATCAGCGACATCGGCGGCAACCCCGTCACGATCCCTGACGAAATCACCAACGAAATCACCACGAACATTCTCGTCCGCGACGGCCAGACCGTCGTCCTGGGCGGTCTGTTCCGCGAGAACGTCACCGTCACCCGCAAGCAGGTTCCGGTCCTGGGCGACATCCCCTTCATCGGCAACGCCTTCCGCGGCCACGACGACAGCACCAACCGCAACGAAATCATCTTCCTCATCACGCCCACCATCGTCGATGACGCGATGATCACCGAGTCCGGCGCACGCGGCAGCGAATACGTCGACCGCATCGTCGCCGGCTCGCGTGAAGGCACGCTGATCTGGAGCCGTGACCGCATCACCAACAACCTCAACATCGAAGCCGAGCGCCTGGCTCGCGAAGGCGACACCGCCGGCGCACTCAACAAGGCTGAACGCTCGCTGGGTCTGAACCCGGGCCAGCCCGAAATGATCCAGATGCGCGAGCGTCTGACGGGCAAGAAGGCTCCGACGACCAACCGCAGCTTCCTTGATCGCGTGATCAACAAGGAAGCCGCTGAAAACCTCCTGCAGGTGCAGGCGGAAGAACTCAGCAGCAACACCACCGACACCACGCAGCAGTTCAACCAGACCGATGTCCAGCCGACTTTCACGGCTCTGCCCGAGCAGCTCGCCACGACCGAAGGCACCGACACTTGGAACCAGAACAACTGGAACCAGAACAACAACGCTGACTTCAACAGCTACAGCAACAACTACAACTACGACGCCGCCACGCAGAGCACCATGGCCGCTCTTGAGCAGCAGAACCAGAACCCGGTCGCGCAGGGCCTGACCGAGCCGACCAACTGGCAGAACGATCAGCTCATGGCCAGCACGCTGCTCGAAGCCGTTGACACCACCAAGACCCTGCCCAGCAACTTCAACTTCACCGGCCCCTACGCCAACAAGTGGAACGGCCCCACCGGCTTCACGGGCGGCATGGCCAACTGGTACACCTACATGCTCAGCTACTACGGCCAGTCCCCCAACACCCAGAACGCTCAGCAAAGCACGCAGCAGGACCAGACCTTCACCAACGTGAACGAGCAGGTTCCTGAAGTGCAGATGGAAACCAGCAGCCAAGGCTGGAAGGACGAAGAGTAAATCGTCCGCTGACAACTGATCACCACCCGACCCCGCGGCTGAAAAGTCGCGGGGTTATCTTTGGGTGCAAGGGGTTAGAGCGAGCAAGCGAACAAGCGAGCGAGGGGATGGATACCGCGAGTTCGCCAAACAAACGAAGGGCCAGCGCCGTGCGCTAGCCCTTCGTTCGCTTGCTCACTTGTTCGATCAGCTGCGCTGCTCGATATCCAGCTCAGTCTTGAGGGCCTGCGCGAGGTACTCGTACTCGGCGGGCGTGTTGTACACCTGCGCGCTCACGCGAATGATGCGTTCATTCGTGCTCATGAGTCGCCAGATGGGCACCACGATGCGGTACTTCTCCAGCAGCACATCTTGCAGTGCATCGTCATAGCACGTGGGACGGCTCTTGAGGTGCTCGGGCGGCTCAGGCAGCTTCAGCGTCACCATGCTGCCCACCATCGCATCGGGCACGCACGGCTGCATGTTGTACAGGCTGCCCAGATGCCCGCACAGAATCTTGCGAGCCTGCAGAATCATGTGGTGGTTGTGGCGCATCAGCGCAGGCCATCCGCCAGGCAAAATCGCGCCCATGGCCTCAATCGCTGAAGGCAGCGTCACCATCGCTGAGTAATCGTCCGTGCCCTGATAGTCAAAGTCTCGAAGGAACAAAGCCCGCTCAGGACGAATCTTGTTCGCCCGCGCGCTCAGCGCCAGCGGCCGGAACAGATGCTGCTTGTCGGGCCGCACATACACAAACGCGCTGCCCTTAGGGCCGCTCAGCCACTTGTGCCCGCTGCCGATGAAGTACGTGGGATTGAGCGCACGAACATCGGTCGGAATCTGGCCCGGGCTGTGCGCACCGTCCAGCAGCACATCGATGCCCCGATTGTTCATCTCGCGGATGATCGCACCCGCAGGCAGCACCATCGCGCTCGTGCTCGTCACATGGCTGATGACAACCAGCTTGGTCTTCTTCGTCACACGCGAGATGATCGCTTCGAGCGCGACCTGCGGACTCTCGATCGGGAACGGAATCGCCGCCTTCACGACGACGATGCCCTGCTCCACGCGCATCCGCTCAAGTTCGTTGTGCAGACTGCCGTACTCGTGATCGGTGATGAGCACTTCATCACCGGCTTCCAGCGGATGAGCCTTGAGAATGGTGCACATCGCGTACGTCGCGTTGCGCAGCATCGCCAGGTCCGCGGGGTTCACATTGATGAACGCCGCCACGCGTTCGCGCGTCGTGTCCATCAGCCGCTCAAGGTCATGCTTGAACAGCCGCACCGGGTCGCGCTCCATGCGCTCGCGGTACGCCGCCTGAGCGCGAAGCACGCTCTTCGGCGCGCTGCCATAGCTGCCGTGATTCAGAAAAGTCAGCGCCGGGTCCAACGCCCACAACTGGTGCACGTGCCCCGGCACGCTCTGTGCCGGCTGCGCGAATCCCAGATTCGTCACGCCGACGTTCGCAGCGCCAGCGGACTGCTCGGGAGGCAGCACTTCCACCGTTCGACAAGCTCGCGTCAACGTCGCATCAGCCGGCAGACCGGCCGTTTCGATGAGCGCGGGCGAACGTGTTGGCGATTTGTTGTCAAGGGGCGGCATCGTGCCATTCCTATCGGCTCGCGACGGGCGAGGAGGTGCAAAGTCCTTTTTGCGTTTCGAAGCGTAGCGAGCTCATCGCCACCCGAGGATTCCGCTGTGCAATTGCACAGCGTGATTCATCCTCCCCGTACACGGTCACTCGACAATCTGTGACGCGTTCACGACCGCGTCAACGGCCTGCGCCAAGGTCGCTGCCGCCTTCTCATCACGTCGCGCACTCGTGCTGAAACTCAGCTCGCTCGGACCCAGCCGATCGTCAAACCCGCTCGTCGCATGACGCAGATACAGCGTGGCCCGACGCAATGCGCCGCCAAACGATGAGCCGCTCGCGTCATCATCGCTCGCCGAGAAGAACCCGCCACCCGCATAGACACCTGCCTGACCATTCGCGAGTATGACAACCCGCACCGTGCTGGTCGTCGCGGTGGTCGCGATGGGCGTATCGCCCGCGCTGGGAATCGTGAACACGTGCACGTGGATGATCGTGCCCGACAGTTGCGACAGGTCCTTGCCCGCAAGCTCCCCGACCGGCAAATCCGTCAGGTAAATGTCTGCAATGCCAGCCTTGTCCTGCACGAAAACCTGTGTCGGCAGCGTCAATGGCAGCCGATCGCCCGTCACCGCCGACTGCAACGTGGGTGACCCCGAGCCCCCCAGCAATGTGGCGCAACCCGGAGTCACGACGCACACTGGCGCAAATAGGACACCCGCCAACAGAAAACGTCGCATGAATGCACGAACTGCGCAATTTGTGCTTGATTGCTGCCGGTTCCCACGATAGATTCGCGACAGGCACTTCGAGGGGTCGCCAAGAGAGAGGTTGCGCATGCCGAACTTGCTCCGGTCGGTTGGTGTCGTTGTCGCCATCGTCAACGCGTCGATCATACTCGCCCCGCGCGCGCTTGCGCAGACCTGCGACTCCATCGACCTCAACCGCAACGGCGTCTATCCCGAAGACCAGGATGTCATCGACTTCTTCAACGCGCTCGCCGGGGCTCCTTGCGGCGATATCTGCAATCCCTGCGATCTCGATGTCAACAACAACAACGTCTTCCCCGAAGATCAGGACGTCATCGACTTCTTCCTCTTGCTCGCAGGCGGCCTGCCCGCCTCCTGCCCTGACGGACCCGCTGTCCCCCGCCGCCACCCCGCCATTCCCAGCGCATTCAATCACTACATCGCTGCCGACGGCATCCGCACCTTCAGCAGCGGCACGTACGCCACCGGCGCCACCACCACAGACCATGGCCTGTTCATGCCACCGCTCGACTGCGAAGGCTGGGCCGTTGATCCGGGCACCGCGGCCCCAGCCTTCACCGTGCACGTCGATTCCTCGTCCGACGATCCCAACACGCCAGACGGCTCGATCGCTCGCCCCTACCGCAGCATCGCGTGCGCGTTTGTCGCGGTACGAGGTGGCTCCAACTACCCCGCACTTGCCCGCAAGATTCGCGTCCGTCGCGGCACCGTCTACTTCGAAACCATCGGCCAGCAGCAGCCGGGCGGCGACAGCAATATCTGCGTGCCCGGGTACACGTGGGATGTGCCCAGCGGCGCGGGGCCCGATCGTCCCGTGATCGTCGAGCCCTACGGCGAGCCCCCCACCAACGACTTTGACCTGCGCGTCTCGCCCGGCAACTCGCGTTTCGTCCTCGTCGCCAGTAACGCCACACCGACCATTCCGGGTGTGTTCTTCCGTGGTGGCGGCAGCGACCTCTGGATACGCGGTGCTGAAATCGTTAGCGAAAGCGAATGGAACTTTGGCCAAGGCTCCCCGCCCAACATCACCACGCCTCCTGTCGCAGGCGTGCAACTCAGTAACGTCAATCGCGTCTACATCGAGGACTGCTACATCCACGGCTTCCAATACGCCCTGCGCGTCGACGCGACGACGGCTCCGCAGCCCTTCAACACCGTCACGCTGCACCGCTGCATCCTGGCAGATTCCTACGGCACCGACGATCCGGGTGGTCAGAGCTCGGGCATCTTCTCTAACCGCACCAGCATGCTGGTTTCCGAGTGCATTTTGATCGATACCGGCTGGAGCTCCCGTTGGCAGCCGGGCATCTCAGGACTCTTGCCCAACACGCTGGGCATGGGCAGTGATCGCAATCACGGCATCTATTGGTCCTTCAACATGGACCGCTCGCTCATCCTCAACACGCTCGTGGTTCGCCCGTCTTTCGCCGCCGCACAGATGCGTGCCAATGACAACTCTGTGTGGAACAGCGCCGTGCTCGACGGCCCCGCGGCCTTCCGCGGTGGCCACGCTCAGGGCGACAACGGCCCGCCCGAAGGCGGCGCGGAACTCGATGGCCTCACGTTTGGATCGTGTGGCGGCACACGTCCATACGACGAACTGGGCCCTGCCGGCACCGATTGGTCTGGCGCGTGGCCCGAGGGTTTTGGCTGGCGCGGCCAGATGGCGTGGTCGGTCGCACTGGGCGCGGCAGATGTCTACGCCCGTGGTGCAGAAGGCAATCCTGCCGGTGTCCCCGGCCCGCTCGAACGCGGCATGGGCTTTGGTGCGACCCTCAGCGACGGTGGCCGCATCTACCGCTGCATCGCGGCAAGCAACGCTCCGCGCGGACTGACAGAAGAAGACCCGGGCGAGAACTTCTTTGAAAGTACCGGCGCCTCCCGCGGCGCGTTTGGCGGCATCTTCTGCGAGTACGGCAACGCCGCGTACTTCCGCCCAAGTCAGGTTGCCGAGACAGAAACTCAGGAACTCGAACGCCTCTGGTCCACCGAATGGGCCCAGATCAACCGCCCGCTCACTATCTCCGACTGCATCATCTACGACTGGGTCGGCGCAGGCGGCGGCTCGCCGGGCGTTCAGATCATGATGGGCTCCGACCGCAACGTGCGCACGCTCACCAACGCGTGCGTTGAGTATCCGCGCCGCATCTTCTCCATCCCCGAGCAGTGGACACTGCGCAACATCGCCGTGCGTCAGCGTGGTGCAAGCAGCCGCTTCTTCGCAGCCTACGGGTTGCTTGGTACCGCATCACCGCTGGACTTCTACGCGCCCAACCTCACTTCGCTCCGCGTCGGCGGCACCTTCGACAACGTCCGCTTCAACACCACCAGTGCCAACAACAGCGCCTCCGGCGGCATCTATCGCGACATGATCAACGGCGCTGTCGCTACATTTGATCAGTTCCGCGCCTCAACCGGTCAGCCTTCGGGCCTGGGACAAGGCGTGCTGCAAACGGCCAACGACAGCGAAGGCTCCCTCACCTGGCCCGCACGCTTCAGCGGCCCCGTCGGCACGGTCAACATCACCGGCTACATGAACGAAATGGGATTGCTCGACCCTGACAACGACATTGAGGGCGAACTTGCAGACTTCGCCGCTCTCGCGCGTCGCATGAGTCGCTACCGCGGTCCATACATCAACAACGCGGGTGCCGACAACTGGGACGAACGGTTCACCGCGCCGAACATTAACGCGTGGGTACGTACCAAGTTCGGCTGGAGCGCCCAGCCCGCCGACTGAACTGCTCACCGCGGCCACAGCCACGCAAACATCGCGCCTGTCACCAGTCCGTACGCCACACCGTCAACAAGCATGAGCGCCAGCGCTCGCGTCTTCTGTCCAAACCACACGCCGTGGACGAGTGGCGAGAACGCATACGCCGCCACGCCCGCCGTCGCGCAGAACTGAAACACACGCACAAACGAAACCGCACCGCCGTCGCTCGGCTTGATGGGCAATGCCAGCGCGGCGATGTACGCAATCAACACCGAAACCGCGAAGTACAACGACACTGACACGAGCATGTTCCGCCCCATGCGTCGCCCGTCGGGCTTTGGGAACACAGTCAAGGTCCCGCACGGACCTTCCAGAAACTTCGCCTGCTGCACCTGCTTGTCGCCGCCGCAGTTCTTCACATGCGGAAAGAGATACACCCCGGGCCCCACCCCCGCCGACCGCAGCTTCGCAACAACATCCGTCTCCACATCGCCGGGCATCGGTCCGTAGTCGCCCTCATGATGGTTGATCGCCATCCAAAAGACTGCCGACACAACCCACACACCAACCGCCGAAGCGACGATCGGCAACCACAGCGACACCAGAGATTGCATCACCGACATGATCCACTCCTTGAAACGCTGTTCCCATGCTACCGAAATTCTGGTATGATCGAGCCCCCCGACTGTGCGAAACTCGCGCGAAAAGGGGACTCGGACGTGGTACCGGGCCGAAGGAACTGGGAACTGTTCGCGCCGTCCGCGCGAGCAACGGAGGGAAGGTCAATGTTCAACTTCTTCACACTTGCGCAGCAGAATCAGGGCGGCGACGTGCTCGCTGGCATCGTCGGCATCGTGCTGATCCTCATCTGGATCGCTCTCATCGTCCTCGTCATCGCCGGCAGCTGGAAGGTTTTTACCAAAGCTGGCCAGCCGGGTTGGGCGGTCCTCATTCCCATCTTCAACACATACATCCTGCTCAAGATCGTCGGCCGCCCGTGGTGGTGGTTGCTGCTGCTGTTCATCCCCTTCGTCAACTTCATCATCGCAATCATCGTCGCGCTTGATGCCGCCAAGTCGTTCGGCCGCGGAATCGGCTTTGGTCTGGGACTCGCGTTCCTCACCCCGATCTTCGTGTGCATCCTGGGCTTTGGCAGCGACAAGTATGTTGGCCCCGCTGCGGCCATGGGCGGTAGCCCCGCATGAGTGCGGGCGGTCTTTCACCGCCGATGGTGCTGCAAAGCCTGCTCACCTGTCCGCGCTGCGGCTACGACCTGAGCGGCACTGCTGTCACGTTGCCGTGCCCTGAGTGTGGCCAGCCCAACGGCGCGTGCGTGCAGCTTGCAGGCACACCCAATCGCCTCGGCGGCAAGGCGCACCGCCGTGTCGCTCGCGTCATCGCTGTCATCGGCGCATGGCTTGGACTCCAGATCGTCTTCATCATGTGGTTCCGCGTCTCGATGCTGACCGGCTTGCTCGTGCTTGCCGTCTTCGTGCTGGGCATCGTCTGGCTCATGGTCTCCAGCCCGCGCGAACGCCGCGCGGCGGAGAAATTCCTCTTCGTCCCGGGCTTCATCGTGCGTCTGCCGCTGCTTGCTGATATCGACGTCTTCAGCGACGCACTTCGCATCCCCCTCGAAGCTGGAGACACGCTCCGCCTCAAGCCAGTTGGCACCAAATGGGCCCGCGTCTGCCTCCAACGCCAAGGTGGCTCCACGCCCTTTGATGCCGGCTTTCTTGTCGATGTCGAGTCCCTCCCTCAGCTCGCTCGCTCCCTGCAAGAAGTGCAAGGCCCCACGATCAGCGTGGTGGTTGATGCTGCGCGGCGTTGATCCCCTCCGTGGCGAATGTCTGTTCGATAGTTCGCATTACACGCGTCTTTCATGCTGCTCTCATGTTGCGCCGCGATGCTGTCATCGGTGTCGTCGTCCGTGGCGTGCTGATGTTCGCCCCCTATCACGCGTCGCGGCGACACACCTCTTGATCTACTTGCCGTCGCGCGGTCACAACGAACCCTCGCGATGCCCCGCTCAGAAGCGACGAGACCAACACGAACGACATGCTCAACCAACCCGACACGCAGCAGCGCCCCGGCAGCATCATGCCAGGTCGCATGCACCAACAATCAGGACATGGCGTCGATCGCTCCGCAGGTGTACATCCCGTCGCGCAAGGCGCTACGTGACTGGCTGCAACAGCATCACGCCTCGCACGGCCCGATTTGGCTTGTCTACAACAAAGCTACGAAGTCCGCGCCATGCAAGCTCACGTACGACGACATCGTCGAGGAAGCTCTCTGCTTCGGCTGGATCGACTCAGTGGCGGGCCGCGTGAGCGACACACAGAGCAAACTCTACTTCTCGCCGCGCAAACCCCGCAGCGTCTGGTCCGCGCTGAACAAGAAGCGCATCGCATCACTCGCCGCTCGCGGCTTGATGACCCCCGCCGGCCAGGCCAAGATCGATGCAGCGATCACCGACGGCACATGGACCACGCTCGACAGCGCAGAGGCACTTGAGGTTCCCGCTGATCTGGCACGCGCATTCACCTCCAACGAGCGAGCAAAGGCGAACTTCGACGCCTTCCCGCCGGGCGCACGCAAACTCGCACTCACTTGGATCGTGACAGCCAAACGCGCCGAAACCCGCGCCGCGAGAATCGCGGAAACCGTGACACTGGCAGCCCGGAACATCCGCGCCAGCGCACAGAGCAAAACCAAGCAACCCACCCGGCGATCGACAGGCAACCCAAGCGCCGCCACCAAATCGAAATCCACGAATCGCCGCACGCGCAAGTGACTCATCGTCGCGGACGCGCCAAGTGGTGTCACTACCATGAGTCATGGACGCCCATTCGCCCGACACCATCGAAGGCCGCGCCCCATGGACCACCTATGTCCTGTGGTTCACGATCCTCGCCGTCGTCATCGCGGGCGGCTGGTTCCTGCACAAGCAAACGAGTTTCATCTGGCTGCAAATCACGATTCTCGCCGTGTGCGGCCTCATCTCCGTCTTCGCCCTGCACGCCCTGACTGACGCCCTGCGCCTGCGCGTCATCATCGAGCATGACACCGTGCTCATCCGTCGCGCATGGACGAGTACCGGCTTTCTGCTCAGCGAAGTGCGAAAGGTCGAACGCCTGCAACCCGAGTGGCGCGTCTCGCTCGACGATGGCGGCACAGCCCACGTGCCGATGGACATTACAAATCACGCCCGCATCGGCGGCGTGCTACTCGAAGCGGAAGCACGTAACCGCGCTCGCGCGTGACACGCTTCCCTGTTCCTTGCAAGTTCACCTTCGCTAGCGCTCAGCACGCGGCCTGCATTATTTCGCGCACGCGGCATGACGTGATCTTGCCGACGTACAACTGATGGTCCGCTTCAAGATCAATGTGCCGCACGACCTCACACTCCAATGCAACAGGTGATGACGCCAGCGCAGGCAACCCACCCTGCAAGCGCTCCACATCGATGCCATCGAATATGTCCATGCCACGAATCGTGACGCCGTCGCTTAACCGCTTCGACAGCACACGCTCGCTTGGCACAAGCGAGAACACGCTGAACACACGCGAGTCGCGCAACACCGGATCAATCACATTGCCGCACTGTGATGCGATGCAGATCAGCGGCGGCACATGGCTCGCCGGCTGCACTCCAAGCACAAGCGTCGCATATCGACGCCCGTTCAGCGACGTGCACATCGCCACCGGATGCGCAGCAAGCATCTGCCACGCTCGCGGCGGGATCTCAATGCTCAGACTTTCAACAAACGCCCTTTGACGCCCTTTTGCGGTCGCAATGCCCATGGAACCCTCCCGATAAGGAGTCCCGTTAACAGGGATGTGCCGCCTCTCGCTCATTGGTCCGACAACGCACGCCGAGAGGTTCCCGCGCGTTCGTGCGATTCACGAGAATCTAGAATTTGGATTTTGATAGTATAACAAAATCCTTTGCGTTTGCACACCTTTTCCCCGAGTTATGCTCAGTGGGAGAAAAAGTGAAGAAAAATCAGCCGTTGTGGCTGAGTGTGTTGCAAAGTGGGGCAAAGTGTGTAAACTTCTCCTGTCGGCGGCTTGTCGATGCTGAGCGTGGGTGACGGACCCAAGTTCAGGCTGGTGCAGGAGGCACTCCACTTCCGGTCACTCGCCATGATCTTCACAGGGTCCGCAGAACTCACGATCGACGCGAAAGGCCGCTTGGCGATTCCCGCCAAGTTCCGGTCGCTGTTGCGACCCGAGCGTGACGGGACGGCCTGGTACTGCGTGCCGTGGCGCAAGCACTTGCTCATGCTCTTCACCGAAGCTCGCTTTCAGGAGCTCGCGGAAAAGGGGCCGGCAACCTTGATGCCTCCCGCTCAACAGGCTGAAGCGCAGGCGGACTACTTCGGGTTCACGGAGCGATTGGAAGTTGACAGCGCAGGCCGCATCAACATCCCGCAGCTTCACCTGGAGCTGACCGAACTGGGCAAAGACGTGGTGATGGTGGGCGCGGGCCCGCGCTTGGAAGTGATGGATCGGGCGACCTGGCAGAAGGATCTGCGAGATCGCTTCAACAAGCTCCCGGGTGTCATGCAGAAGTTGGAAAGCTGAAACAACAGAAATCGCGGCGGAAATCGCCACGTTTCTGATTCGTGAGATCGAAGGGCCTTCGCGGCGGGCAGCAAGGATGCTGGCCGTCGCCGCAAGCGAGGACGGAAGCGTCGCCAACGTGTGATCTGCAAGGACGCGGACATGCGGACGACTTCCGGGGACACTAGAGCAGGCATCAACGGCGCAAGCCCGCGACGACGCTCGACCCCCACCGCGCTTGACTGCTTGTGCTGCTCACCCCAGCACAAGCGTTGGCTTCGCCCCCTGGCTCACAAGCCCGCGCACGTTCACCGGCGTGCGCGGGAATTCCGAAGGCGTCTGTGCCTCCACAGGCCTTGGCACCTTCACCAAGCACCACCACCGGCGGCGGAGTCACGTCACCACCACGACCCATTCCTCTGCTGCCACGAAACCCCGCGCGGAAACGCGCGGGGTTCTTCTTGCACCTCACCCAAATCACGGTCTACAACAGCCTATATCACACGACCGCAGCCACTTACGAACAGCCAAAGAACCGCCGCCATTCGTCTACGTATGCACTAAGACGAATTCACACAGATTTCGCGTCTATCGGACGAGTCCCCGTCGAATCCACGGCTCGATTCTGGTAGACTGATGTCGCGGTGGGTATGGAAGGCAGAGCCAATGGGTACGCAGCAGTGGTCAGAAGACATCGTGATTGCAGAGCTCGCAGACGAGCCTGCGCTGTCGGACGAATTGGCGTCCCTTTGTAACCGCGTGGAGAAAGCCACCGCTGGCAAGGTGCCGCACGTGGTGCTCAACTTCGCTGCCGTCAGCTACCTCGGCTCGTCCAACATTGGCCAGTTGCTCTTGCTCCGGCGGACGCTCACGGAAAAGCAGCGCGTTCTCAAGCTGTGTAGTGTGAGCGATCAGGTCTGGAGCATCTTCCTCGTCACGGGCATCGACAAGCTGTTCCGCTTCGCGCCTGACCCGATGACGGCCCTTGCTGGCATTCAGCTCGAAGAAACCAAGCAAGGCTGATTGCTCGCACCGCGCCGCACACCTGCGTTCACGTATTGCCTTCCTCGGGCATATTGCCCCACAATGGCCCCGCCTCAAACTTTGCTTCATACCAGGCGTTCGTTGTCGCTCGCAGTTCCGTCAGGAAGCCCAGCGCTGTCAACTTGTCGCAACCAAGCGTGAGCGTGATGCTCGCCGCGTCCGTGACCATGCCATGCAGCGCGATGCCCGACCGCTGCGCAAGCTGTGTTGCAGCCACCTGCACCGCCTCGCTCAATTCAGCATCCGCAAGTGGTCTGCCGAACAACGCACGCAACCGAACGGTGGATATCTCAGCCATGCCTAACTGAAGGCGCGCTGCTCGCAGCACGACAACAATCCCCCATGCGAAGCTCTCTGTCCATTGCCTGCGTCGCCCCCCTGCTGCTCCTGCTCAGCGCGCTTGTCGGCTGCTCCACCAACCCCACCACCGGTCGCACGGCCTATTACGCGCTCTCTCGCGATCAGGAAATCCAGATCGGCGAACAGAACAAAGCCGGCATGATCCAGGAATTCGGCGGCGAAGTGCAACGCGCCGAATTGCGACAATACGTGCGCGACGTCGGCATGCGTCTGGTCGCCACAGTGGGACAGGACGATCCCGCCATGAGCAACCTGCCTTGGGAGTTCGTCCTGCTCGATAGCGATGTCGTCAATGCTTTCGCCTTGCCCGGCGGCAAGGTCTTCATGTCTCGTGGCCTCGCGCAGCGAATGACCAACGAAGCTCAGCTCGCGGGCGTACTCGGACACGAGATCGGACACGTCACCGCTCAGCACACCAGCGAGCGCTTTGGCGACGCAACCAAAACCGGTCTGTTCGCTGGCCTGGGCTCGGTCGCCATCGGTGCAATCTTCGGCGTCGACGTCAGCGGCGTCGCGGAGCAGGTCTCGAACGTCACTCTCGCGAGCTACGGGCGCGATCAGGAAAACGAAGCCGACACCCTCGGCATGCGCTACATGGTCCGCGCAGGCTACGACCCCATCGGCCAACTGCAAGTCATGCAGATTCTCGCCAGCCTCGACAAGACGGGCAGGCCCCCCGAGTTTCTCAGCACGCACCCCTACCCCGAGAAACGCATCGAGAACATCCAAGGCAAGCTGCAGAACGAGTACGCCTACACGCAGGGCAACAGTCAGTTCAAGACGGGTGAGCAAGAATTCCGCGCCAGCTTCCTCAGCAAACTCGGCGCTGCATTCCCGTCCGGCCGCGAGGAAGAACCCACGATCCGCGCCTTCGCCATGAGCCGCGGTCTGTGCACAGCCGACTGCGCCCAGTGCGGCCATCACTAACCGGCGTCAAGCCACCTTACGCACATCAGGACGAATCACGCCCTGCGCGAGCAGTGCCTCGGCTTCACGCTGCGGTACCGCCGGGCTGAAGATGAATCCTTGCCCGTAGTCACAACTCAGCGTCTGCAACTGTGCCAGATGCGCGGGGGTCTCAATGCCCTCGGCGATCACCTTGGTTCGCAGGTTGTGCGCCAGCACCACAATCGCTTGGACAACGGCCGCATAGTCATTGCTGCTGCGCATCGTGTCCACAAAGCTGCGATCGATCTTCAGGACACTGATGGGGAACTTGTGCAAGCAGCTCAGCGAGCTGTGGCCCGTGCCAAAGTCATCCATCAGCACATCGCTGCCCATGTCACGGAGCCGACGCAGCATCGCGACAACATCCTTGCCGCCCTGCATCACCGCGTTCTCCGTCACTTCAAAAGCCAGGAATCGCCCGGGCAGCTTGTGTTGTTCAATCGACTTGGTCACCGTGTCAAGCAGGTGGTCATCCAGCAGTTGCAGACGCGACACATTCAGGCTGATCGACATGCCCTCAAGCAGCAGGTTCTTGCCTCGCCACGCGCTCGCCACCGCCGCGACCTGTTCAACCACCCACGCGCCAATCCGCGAGATCTGCCCTGACTCTTCCGCAACCGAGATGAACGCCTCAGGCAGCAGCGAGCCGCGTGTCGGATGATTCCAACGCAGCAGTGCCTCAAAGCCCACGATCTCGCCCGTCGCGAGCTTCACGACAGGTTGATACGCGATGTGGAACTCGCCGCGCGTTTCAGCGCCGCGCATGTCTGATTCCAGACTGAGTCGCGCCAGCACTGCCTCGTGCATCTTCTGATCAAAAACGCACACACGGCTCTTGCCGCTGAACTTCGCGCGATACATCGCAGTGTCCGCCTCGCGCAGCAGCGCGTCGCCGCTGGCGTGCTTCGCCGTGCCGATGGCGATGCCAAGCGAGCCGCCCACGATGATGTCCCGGCCTTCCAGGCTGAGCGGTTTGCTCAGCACGTCACGCATGCGCGTCGCGATCTGCGTCGCTTGCTCCGCGTCCTGAAGATCTTCCAGCAGAATCACAAACTCATCGCCACCAAGCCGGGCAGCAATGCCGTCAGCCGGTCGTCCCAGCGTGTCGGTGTTTCGAATCGCCTCACGGAGCCGATCCGCCACGTGGCACAGCACGAAGTCACCCGCCTTGTGTCCCAGGCTGTCGTTGATGATCTTGAAGTTGTCCAGATCAAGGAAAATGACCGCACAGCACGTCTCGGGCTTGCGCTTCACCCGCTGAATCGCCTGTTCCACGCGATCCGTCAGCAGCGCGCGATTGGGCAGACCCGTCAGCGAATCATGCATCGCATCATGCCGAGCCCGGTCTTCCGCTCGCTTGCGCTCATTGAGCTCCCGCGCCAGCAGATCGTTCGCGTTCTTGAGCTGATGAAGATGCAACTGGCTCAGATTCCACTTCTCGCTCATCGAGAGCGCGATCTGCCACACCTCGATGGGATCAAACGGCTTGCGCAGCAGGAGCAGTTGGTCTGCCTTCTGCAGGCGCTTCACGATGTCATTCCACTTGTAATCGCTGTACGCCGAGCACACTGTCACTTGCAGACTCGGATGCAGCTTCCACAACTGCTCAATCGTCTCGACGCCATCCCAGCCCGGCGGCATGCGCATATCCACAAACGCCGCGGCGTACGGACGCCCTTCCTTGATCGACTGCTCGAGCTTCGCCAGAGCCTCTTGCCCCTGAAAGGCATGCTCCACCTCAAACTTCACATCGTCAAGCGCCGACGACTCCTTGGCGCTGCTGCTGCCGTCACCAAACAGCGCGTCTTCCATCGCGTCGACTTCCGTCTCTGTCTGGCGATGTGCCAACGCACGGGCGTATGCGTGATGCACGTTGGAGTCATCATCGACGATGAGAATGCGCCGATTGTTCGAGATCTTGTCGCTCATGCCGCCATCCTTTGGTGAGATTCAGGTCCGTCCGCCAACCCCTCGAGCCGCAACGGAAGTTCGATACGGAATGTCGCGCCAAGCCCAGGCCCATCGCTCGACGCGGTAATCGTGCCGTTCATCTGCCGCACCGCATTCGCGCAGTAGTGCAGCCCCAGTCCATGGCCGTCTTCACGCGTGGTGTATCCCTGCGTGAAGAGCTTGGTCTTGCGCTGTTCATCAAAGCCCATGCCCCCGTCGCGCACCTCGACAAAGATGCGCTCGGCATCGGCAAAGCCGGCCTCAATGTGCACAAAGCGATGCTGCTCTGATGCCAGCTTGCACGCTTGCACGCCGTTTGTCACGATGTTCAGCAGCACCTGCTGAAACTTGCTCCGATCCAGCATCGTGCGTATGTCCGAGGGAACCGTGCACGTGCACCGCACGCGATGCCGCAGGAAACTCGGCTCAATCACGGCAAGCGCGCCATAGATCACGTCGTGCATGTCAACGGATTGCAACACTTCCGTCGGGCCGTCAACCGATTGCTGCGCACGAATGATGTCTTGCACCGCCGCCAGGCTGCGTTCCAGTTTCTCCACATCGCTCACCAGCGCCGCATGCTCCGCGACAACCGCATCTCCCGCCTTGATGAGATACGCCGGCAACTGCTTGCCCTTGGCGTCTTCTGCCAGGAATAGCGGCAGATCCGACTCATGCTGCTTGACCATGTCGATCGCTTTGCCCAGCCCCGCCGTGCGTGATCCACGCAGCGTTGATTGAATGTCACTTGTCAGCACGATGCTGTTCGTCAACGTGTTGCCCACGTTGTGCAGCACGTTCGCCGCAACCTCCGCCATGCCCGCATGGCGCGACGCCCGCACAACCGCATCCTGCGATTCCGTCAACCTCGCCAGCATCTTTTCGAACTCTGCCGCAACCTCGCCAATTTCATCGTGCCGATTCGTGCGCAGTTGCAGCGTCAAGTCGCCCGTCTCCCCCACTCGCTTGAGCGCCGCCGACAACCGCCCGAGCGGCCCGCTGACGCGCGAGTGCACAAGCACGAGGCCGATGATCACAACCAGCCCCGCCGCCGTGATCTGTGATATCTGCGCGAACTCAATGACGTCATTGCCCTGCGCTGAGATGTACCGGGGTGACTGTGTTCGCAGCACCAGCGGCTTCCCAATCAGCATCGGCAGCAGTCGATAGTTGAGGGCCGTGTTGCGCGAGTCGTCCAGACTGGTCAGCACCGCATCGGCGTAGATCAGTTCCTTCGCCGCCGTGCGAACGCCCTCATCCTCTGCGGTGTCCTGATTGCACACCGTGAAGTTCGTACCCGTGCGCTGACAGATCTCCGCGATCATTTCGCTGTCCAGCGACCTCGCAAGGATGATCCGCCCGCGACTCGGACCCGATCCGTCCGCTCGCAGCACATGCCGCGTCACGATCATGATCGGCCCGTACTCGGTCTCCATCAATCCCGATAGCGCTTCGCCTTCTTTGAGACGCGTCAACACCGGGTGGTTCGATGCCAGTCGCGTTCCTGCAAATGTCCGGTACGTCCGCGGCTGTCCCGTCCGTGTATCGCACTGGTGCGACCACTTGATCACGCCCGCGCTGTCCACGTACATCACAACCGCGAAGTTCCGCTCCGTGAAGTAGCTCAGTGATGCGAAGTTGCTCTTGACAAAGCGATCATCCGGCTTGGCGATGAACTCGTACGCGTCATCCCACATGCCCAGATCAATCGCCGTGCCCTCAAGCGCCTCAAGCTCGCGCCGCACCGCGGCAACCGCCCGCTCGCCCTCGTCACGCGCCGCATCTCGTTCCAACTTCTCAAAGCTCGGTCGCAGCACTGCGCGCTTGATGACCTCGCTCGCGCCCGCAAAGAGCACAAACACACTCCCAAGGAGAATGGCGACGTAGGTCCGCAGCTTCACGAAACGAGTCCGGCCGCGCCGCTATCCCGGTGACGTCCCGAGAACACACGCGCTGCAGGATGCATCGGCCGAATATGCGGACGACTTCGCAGCCCGCGCCTGAATGGCAACAGCTTCCCGCCCCAGCTACTCGGATTTCGTTCGGATTATCGCAGCTTCACACTGGCAAGACCGAGAACCACAAGGATGATCGAGATAATCCACAACCGCGCCACCACGCGCTGCTCTGGCCACCCTGCAATCTGCAGGTGGTGATGATACGGAGCGCAGTGAAACACGCGCTTCCCGCCCGTCATCTTGAAGTAGTATCGCTGAATGACGACGCTGCCGATCTCGGCAAGGAACACGCCGCACATCAGCAGAATGACGATCTCCTGACGAATCGCCACCGCACAGAAGCCGATGATGCCGCCCAGCGCCAACGCGCCGGTATCGCCCATGAACACCCGCGCGGGCCAGCAGTTCCACCACAGAAAGCCAAGACACGCCCCCGCCGTCGCACCGGCAAGCACCGCAAGTTCACCCGCCCCGGGCAAGTGCGGCACCAGCAAGAACTTCGCTGCGTCCGCATCACCCGCCACCATGGCGAGAATGAAGATCCCCATCATCACCGCCGCCGTGATGCCTCCCGCCAGTCCATCCATGCCATCGGTAATGTTCACCGCGTTGGACATGCCTGCGATCATGAGTGTGGCCAGCACCACAAACACACCCATCGGCAAGTACCACAGATTCGGATTCACCACCATCTGCTTCTCGCGGACAACAACTCGCGGCACTTCCGCTGGAGCATTCGCCCGCGGCGCAGCCGTATCCGCTTCACGCACGATGCGCCCCGCATCGACATATGTCTTCTGAAACGGCACATTCAGCACGTGTTGCAGTCGCTGTTCATCCTGAGGCGTGTCGGTGTGCACCGGATTGGCCCACAAGAACCAGCCGATCAACGCCCCGATGCCAAGCTGGAAGATGAGCTTTTCCCACTCCTGCAACCCCTGCCGCCCGCTGCCGCGCTGCTTTGCCGTCAGCTTCAGGTAGTCATCCGCAAAGCCCACACCCGCCAGCCACACGGTCACCGCCAGCCCAAGCTGCACGTATCGCTCAGACAGGTCCGCCAAGAGAAGCGTTGCGATGACAACCGCGCCGATGATCAGCACGCCGCCCATCGTGGGCACATTGGCCTTCGCGCTCGCGGTCGCTCGCAGAGCCTCCGCATCCGTCAGCCCTGCATCACCGATCTTCTTCTTTGCCAGGATCGCGATCGTCTTCCGCCCCAGCGCCAGCACGACGATAAATGCCAAAAACGCCGCGGCTAACGCGCGGAATTGCAACTGATCAAGCACGCTGAAGAGCCAGTACACCTGGTGCTTCACGAGCCAATCACGCAGAAGTTCAAGCAACAGATAAAGCATGCCCGCGAAGCCGACGACAAGCGGCCATGCCGCTCTTTCTTCACGCCATGCAACAGCGAGCCGGGTGCTACATGCCCGGCGCGATGGTGCAATTCGCGACTATCGACCGAACGCGGCGGATTTCAGCAAAGGTTCAAGTTTTCCTCACCCAGCCGCGTCACCCGCCAAGCCCGCCCCTCGCGTTGCTATCCTGTCCTTTAGGACGAAGGACGCCCCATGAGTGCCACGCCCAGTTCTCCCGCAACCCCCAAGCTGCCCCACGACGAAGTCATTCCGATTCTCGATTTCGGCAGCCAGACAGCCCAGTTGATCGCCCGCCGCCTTCGTGAGCTCGGCGTCTTCAGTTGGCTCGTCTCGCCCAATATCACCCCCGAGCAATTGCTCGCCATGAAGCCCAAGGGCATCGTCCTCTCGGGCGGCCCCAGCAGTGTTTACGAAAATGGCGCCCCCACCTGCGACAAGCGCATCTTCGACCTGGGTGTCCCCGTCATGGGCATCTGCTATGGCATGCAGCTCGCCGCGCACCTGCTGGGAGGCAAAGTCACGGGTGCCGACCATCGTGAGTTTGGCCGAGCCCACCTCGCCATCGCCGACGCCAAGCACCCCTTCATGAAGGGCGTGCCCGATCGCACCACCGTCTGGATGAGCCACGGCGACCAGGTCACCGACACCGGCGGCCTGTTCAATACCCTCGCGAGCACACCCACGTGCCCCAACGCCGTCGTCATCAGCGCCAAGCCCGACCGTCAGTTCGTGGGCGTGCAGTTCCACCCCGAAGTCACGCACACCCCGCACGGCGTTGATCTGCTCCGCAACTTCGTCTACGACATCTGCAAGTGCAAGGGCGGCTGGCGCATGAGCGACTTTGCCAACCACGCCGCCGCACGCGTCCGCGAGCGCGTGGGTACCGCACAGGTCGTCTGCGGCCTTTCCGGCGGGGTTGACAGCGCCGTCGTCGCCGCGCTGCTGCATAAGGCCATCGGCCCCCAGCTCCACTGTGTCTTCGTCGACACAGGCCTCCTGCGCAACGGCGAGCGCGACCTCGTCGAAAGCACCTTCCGCGATCACTTCAAGATCGATCTCAAGGTCGTCGACGCCGAGAAGGAGTTCCTCAGCGACCTCGCCGGCATTACCGATCCGCAGGAAAAGCGCCGCCGCATCGGCCACCGCTTCATCGATGTCTTCAAGCACGCCGCCAAGAGCATTCCCAACGCCAGCTTCCTCGCCCAAGGCACGCTCTATCCCGACGTGATCGAAAGCGGCCAGGGCCATGCCGGCACCGCCGCAGGCATTAAGCTGCACCACAACGTGGGCGGCCTGCCCGAGCAACTCGGCTTCGAACTCGTCGAACCGCTGCGCGAACTCTTCAAAGACGAAGTCCGCGCCCTTGGCGGCGTGCTGGGCTTGCCCGATCAGCTCATCTGGCGTCACCCCTTCCCCGGCCCGGGCCTTGCGGTCCGTGTGCTCGGAGAAGTGACCAAGCCCAAGCTCAACGTGCTGCGCGAAGCCGACGAGATCCTCCTCGAGGAAATCGTGAGCCACAACCTCTATCGGTCCACGAGCCAGGTCTTCGCCGTACTGCTGCCTGTGCAAAGCGTGGGCGTGATGGGCGATGGCCGCACGTACGAGAACACCGTCGCCATCCGCGCAGTGGAAACGCAGGACTTCATGACCGCCGACTGGTCACGCATTCCTTACGACGTTCTTGCGACGATCAGCAACCGCATCATCAATGAAGTGCGGGGCGTCAACCGTGTCTGCTACGACATCAGCAGCAAGCCGCCTGCGACCATTGAGTGGGAATGAGTTTCACGACCGCAATCGCACCCGCGCGATCACTCCATCTCGTCCCACACCGCGCCCTCAGGCATCACCGCGCCAGTGATCTCGGCCCACTCAGTGGGAGAGAAGCAGTGCACGCCGCGATCCATCGCCATCGCTCGCGCGTCAGCGAAGTGACGCACCTTCAGCTTGCGATTGATCGCACGCAGGTGATCGACAACCGTGTGCGTGCTGCGATGCATCGCCTTCGCGATTGCCTGACGCCGCATGCCGCGCGACAGGCAATACAGCACACCCAGTTCGGTCGGTGTCATCGTCGTGAACGTGCCCAGCGCGGGCGTTGCGCAGATCAACTGCCCAGGCGTGCTTCGTGGCAGCATGGGCGTCTGCATGATGATCAGCATCGCAGGCTGGCCGAAGACCGAAGGCTCCACGTGCCGCACGATCGTGTAGCACCGGCAATCCAGCCAGAACTGCCAGAAGCCTTGTGCGCTTCGCTCAGCAAGCAATCGATCAATTTGATGCTTGCGCGCTGCGGCTGCCGCCTGCGGCATGATGTCAGCGAGGGTGCTCCCCGGCTTTGCAGGACGCGCTGGATCGCACGCCCGCGCGAACTCTTCATTGCACCATAACAATCCATACTGCATGTCGCGCGCGGCAAGCCGTACGCCCGGCATACTCGCAAGCATCGCGATGGCCGAAGCGGAAATGGGCGTCGTTTCGGAGATAGCGAACTGTTTATCTTGCATCAGCGTGATCACTCGGGTTCCTTGGCTGGCTGCCACATTGCCCCTCTTTACGCATACTGGCGTAATCCCTAGTCTATTGCAATCAATACTCGTACGTCCGAGTCCCGCAAAGAAATAGCACAAAGGCAGGGGTATATAGCCTGGATGTCGGATGCGACAATCCGATTCACCAATTGTCGTGATTTCACTCGTGCTTCGCGCGCGTGCCACGCGGCGGCGGTGGCCTTCGCTTCCCCACCGGCTTCACACTGGGCGCAGCCTCCGCCGCACTCTGCACTTCCTCAGCAACATGCACCGGTGCAAGTCCCAATCGCTTGCGCAGCACCATCAGCAACGTGCCCGGCTCCAAATAGCTCTCTGGCGGTCTGAAATACACCATGTCCAGCCCGCCCGGCTGCTCGGGCGCGAGTGGCCGAATCGTCGCCGCAGCTGCGCTCTGTGTCTCGACGCGCGCGGCGAGTGCCGCCGCGACCGGCACGCGATGCTTGCAGAAGAAAATCACATCCTTGTCGCGGATCGTCACGCCGCGCACTTGCAGCGCCGAGAGCGCGAGCCGCAATTGCGCCAACTCGACCAACCGAATCAGCGCCGCAGGCGGCATGCCATACGCATCGCGAATGTCCTTGAGCGCCTGCTCCAGATCAGCCATCGTCGTCGCCGTCGCCACGCGCCGATAAACCGCAAGCCGCCGCTTGTCGCTGGGGATGTACGCCTTGGGAATCAGCCCGCCGATGCCGATCTCGACTGTCGTGCTGCTGGGCGGCTCGGGCTTGGGATCGTTGTTGAGCGTGTGTACCGCATCTTCCAACAGCCGGCAATACATCTCGTAACCCACCGCCGCGATGTGCCCGCTCTGCTCCGCGCCCAAGATATTCCCCGCGCCGCGAATCTCCAGATCGCGCATCGCGATCTTGAACCCAGCGCCCAGCATGCTGTACTGCTCCAGCGCCTTCAGCCGCTTCTGTGCCGTCTCCTTCAGCGCGCGATCCACTGGCAAGAGCAAATAGCAATACCCGCGATGCTTGCTCCGCCCCACGCGTCCTCGCAATTGGTGTAGATCACTCAATCCAAAGCGATCCGCATCATCGATGATCATCGTGTTCGCGCTGGCGATATCAATGCCGCTCTCGATGATCGTCGTCGCCACCAGAATGTCAGCTTCGCGCCGGATGAACTTCAGCATGACCTCTTCAAGCTCATGCGGGTTCATTTGCCCGTGCCCGATCACAATCTTTGCATCCGGCGCGAGCCGCTGAATGTCATCCGCGACCGACTGAATGTCATGCACGCGGTTGTGCACGAAGTACACCTGCCCCTCGCGCGCCAATTCGCGTTCAATCGCTTGGCGAATGCGAATCGGGTTGTACGGAATCACCTCCGTCACAATCGCGCGCCGATCCGCCGGCGCCGTCGTCAGACTTGAAATGTCGCGAATCCCCAGCATCGCCATGTGCAATGTGCGAGGAATTGGCGTCGCGCTCAGCGTCAATACATCCACCGTCAGTCGCAGTCGCAGCAGCCCTTCTTTGTGTTCCACGCCAAACCGCTGCTCTTCATCGACGATGACCAAACCCAGATCAGCGAAAATCACATCCTGACTGAGTAGCCGATGCGTGCCGATGACGACGTCCACCTGCCCTTTGCGCAAACGCGACAGCACGTCCTTCACTTCCAGATCCGTCTTGAACCGCGAGATGCTCTCCACCTTAAACGGATACCCCGCAACTCTCGAGCGAAACGTGCGTTCGTGCTGCTCAGCAAGCACCGTCGTGGGCACCAGCACCGCTACCTGCCTGCCAAACTCCGCCGCCTTGAATGCCGCTCGAATCGCCAGCTCCGTCTTGCCAAATCCCACGTCGCCGCACAGCAGGCGATCCATCGGCTTCTTCGCGTGCATGTCGCGTTTGATCTCTTGCAATGCGGCGAGCTGGTCCGCCGTCTCCTCATACGGAAACTCGTCCTCAAACTCCTTCTGCCACGTCGTGTCATTCGGATAGCTGATGCCCGGCAGGTGCTCACGCGCAGCACGCACGCGCAGCAACTCACCCGCCAGATCCTTCACACTCTCCGCGACGCGCTCTTTTTGATGCTTCCACTTTTGCCCGCCCAGCGTGCTCAGTTGCGGCTTGCCCGAAAAGCCGCCCACATACTTCTGCACCCGATCAACCTGCGTCGCCGGCACATACAGCTTGCTCGCGCCAGCAAACTCCAGAACAAGATACTCCTCCTGCTCCTGCGCCCGCTTGTTGCTCGCAACAGGCGAAAGCACCGCACGCTGCGCCACGGGCAGTTCCCGCGGAGCCATGAGCTTCATGCCCATATACCGCGAAATCCCGTGCTCCTGATGCACCACGTAATCGCCTTCATCGAAGTCGAGAAACGTGTCCATCGCGCGCTGGCTGCGCACGATGCGAGCGCTCCGCCGCACCGTGAAGCGCGACATCAGTTCGTGATACGGAATCAGCGCAACGACGCTCGTCTCCGCCGATCGCGTTCCGGCTGCATCACATCCGCCCACAATCACGCCGCGATGCAGATACCCCACCACCGCATCCATGCGCTTTGCAAAGTCCGGCGCATGCTCCGCAACCAACTCACCAAGCCGCTGCTTCTCTCCATCGTTCTGGCAAATCACCACCACTCGCGTCTTGGGCGGCCCTTCTTCAATCACGGCCAGTTCGACAATCGCCTGATACGCGTCCTTGCTGAACATGGGCACGCTCTGCACAGGCAGCTCAAGCTTCACATCACTCGCAAGCCCGCCCGCGCTGAACTGATTGATCTCCGCCAACGCATGAAAACGCGACTCCAGCAGCTTCAAAACCGCAGGCGGCCCGAAAATGCCCTTGCTGTCGCTGATGCGCTCAAAGTACCCGCGCCCCTGCTCCACAATCTCCATCGTCTCCGCAAGCACCACCACCGCGTTGCGTGAGATCAGCTCCAGAATGCTCTGATTCCCGTCATCACGTAAGTCCCCCGCGTTCGCCGCAATGATCTCCACCGCCTCAATCGTGCGATCCGCACCCATCGTCTCCACATCAATCTCGCACAGCCGATCAACTTCATCCCCAAAGAAGTCCAGCCGCACCGGCACCGGATCCCCGCCCGAATTCATCGCATCACCCGACGCTTCCAACGTCGCGGGCGTCGTGGGAAACACATCCAGAATCCCGCCGCGCAGCGCGAAGTCACCAGGCTCCTCCACCGCATCCATGCGCTTATACCCACTCGCCTGCAACCAGTTCGCGAGTTCATTCAAACTCACGCGGTCACCCTTGCGAATTGTCCGTGCGACAGTCTCCAGCTTCTTCGCATGCGGCACGCTCTGCATCAGTGCCTGAATGCTCGCCAGCACCACACTCGGCCCCGCCAGCGTCGGCAGCGTCCGCGCCAGTCGCAGCCGTGCTGCAAGCAAGTCCGCCGCAATCGCCGACTCCCCCGGGCTCGCTTCCAGCGCCGGCACGCGCACCGCCTGCACGCCGCTCGCGATCAACTCCTCGCACGCCTCATCCGCATCATCCAAGTGCGCAACCACCAGCACGACGGGCCGCTCAAGCCCGCGCGCAATTGCGCCCGCCACCAGTGCAGTCGAAGATCCCACACTCCCCAGACACACACACCGCTTGCGCTCCGCAAGCTTGCGTGCCAGTTCGCGCACCGCAGCATGCCCAGCAAACCACGACACCAGATCCGCTCGCGTACCGGAAGCGGTCGTCATGCGACCCTCCCCGCTTGCCCCACGCGCGCGGACTCTGCGCCCCAGTCCGCGCACGGACCGGCCTCACAGCGCGGCAGAAAGTGTCGCGCACATCGCATCTCCAAACAATAGCAACACCCCCGCAGCCTCAGCGAAACGTCACACGATCCTTGAACTTCTCCAGCGTCTTGGGCCCGATGCCGGGCACCTTGTCCAGGTCGGCAAACGACCGAAACGCCCCATACTTCGTGCGATAGTCGATAATCGCCTTCGCGAGCGCTGGCCCCACGCTGGGCAGCAGTTCCAGTTCCGCCGCACCCGCCGTGTTCACATTGATGAATCTGGGCGTGGGCTTCGGAGGCGGCGCGGCCGGCGCTGGCTTGGGGTCCGCCTTGGGCTCAGGATTTACGTCAGGCGTTGGTGCCGCGGGCACTGCCGGTTCCACCTCGGCAGGTTGCACCTGCGGTTCGACACCACTCGCTTCACTCAATTCCCGCACCGCAGGCCCTGGCCGCACATCCCCTGCTCCTGCGGGCACCGCCGCAGCCGGCTTCTCCGGCACCTGCGACAGCAGCACAGGCTCACGCTGTGCAACCACCACCGGCGCTGCAGGCAGCGCCGCCGTTTGTGGCGCAGGTTGCCGCGTCAACGCATACACACCGCCCAATCCCAGCGCAGTCACCAGCGATCCTACCGCTGCCCACTTCGCCGGCCCCACGACACTCGACAATTGCTTCCCCATATCGCACCCACTTTATCAACTGAGTCCCAAGCCTCACTTCTTCGCCGCGGCGATCGCGCGATCCAGCTCCGCAGCCGCGTCCATTGTAAACGGCTCCATGGGCACGCCCGCGGCGTCTGCCTGCTCCTTCGCACGCCGCACCAAGCCCTTGAGTTCCTCGAGTTTCAGTTCGGCCTTGGGCCGCATCGACCCATTTGGCTGCTTCTCACTCACCTCAGCAATGACATAATCGAAGGCCTCCATCGTCAGCTTCTTCTCCCACACCCCGCGCGCCAAGCGCTGCAGGTGCAGGTTCGCCTCCGCCTTCTCCTGATCATTCAGCAAGCTCACCGCGACGTATCGCTCCTGCAGCCCCCACGCCACGCCCGCGGGCAGCAGCGGCCCCTTCGCAATCTCTTCCGTGATGCGCTGCATTTGCTCAATCGTCAACTTCCCCGCCTTGAAGTCCGCCGCCAGCGTCTGCACGCGCTGCATGACTGCCTGCTGCTGCTGCGGAGCCAGTCCGCTCTGCTGCACCATACTCGCCGACGCATTCTGCAAACCGATCGCCAACCACGTACGCCAACTCAGTGCCGCCCACACCCCCAGCGCAAGCGTGATCACCACAATCACCGTGAAGACAATGAGCAGAACTTTCAGAATGGCGCCGCGTCGCATATGCATGCACCATCTTTGGCGGGCTTATGCTCGCACATGAGCGTGGAGCGATCAGATTGGCTGACACTCGCCCAAACACTGCGATCAAGCAGCGTCGATTTGCTCTACGTTGATCCTCCGTTCAACACCGGCAAGTCCCAGCGCACGCCCGTCCGCGCACAGGCCGCCAAACAGCGCCGCGGCACCCTCGCCCGCCACACCGCCTACGCCGACGCATGGCCCACCATGCTCGACTACACCGCATGGCTGCGCGAACGTCTCCTCGCCACACTCCCCGCCATCAAACGCTCCGGCAACGTCCTCATCCACTGCGACTGGCGGGCGAGCCACCACATTCGCCTCCTGCTCGACGACCTGCTGGGGCCTGACCGCTTTGTCAACCACCTCATCTGGTCCTATGGCCTTGGCGGCTCCTCCCCGCGCTGCTTCGCCCGCAAGCACGACGACATCCTCTTGTACTGCATCGATCCGCGCAACGCGTACTTCGTCGCACCGCGCGTGCCCGCCACCAGCCGCCGCTTGAAGGGAAAGACCAAGAAGGCTACCGATGTGCTCGACATCGCTTCCATCAACAACATGAGCCGCGAACGCACGGGTTACCCCACGCAAAAGCCCCTCGCCCTGCTCGAACTTCTCATTGACGCGTGCTGCCCGCCCGCCGGTCTGGTACTCGACCCCTGCTGCGGCAGCGGCACCACGCTCGTCGCCGCCCGCAAGCTCGGGCGCCAGCACATTGGCTGCGACATCAATCCCGCCGCCGTCACTGTCGCACGCAAGCGACTCGCCAACACTTCCGCATGACCAGCCCCGTCATGGTTGCAAGTTGGAACGGCGGCCCCGCCACCGCCCGCGCCACAGCTCTTTACAACGAAGGCACGCCACTTCTCGACGCCATCGTCCGCGGCATCGCCATCGTTGAAGACGACCCGACGGAGATGTCCGTGGGCTACGGCGGCCTGCCCAACGAAGAAGGCGAAGTCGAACTCGACGCCGCCGTGATGGATGGCCCGCGCCACAAAGCCGGCGCAGTCGCGGGCCTGCGAGGTGTGCGGTACGCCAGCACCGTCGCGCTCGAAGTCCTCCGCCGCACCGATCACGCGCTGCTCGTGGGTGATGGTGCAGCCAAGTTCGCCAAGCAATGCGGCTTCACGAGCGAAGACCTCGTCACGCCGCAATCCCGCGCCGCGTGGCTCGCGTGGAAAGCAGCACTCTCCAACAAGGATGCGTGGATCGCGGAGAACGAGAGCACGCAGTTCGACACCGCTCGCTGGGCCGGCGTGAAAGACAACCCCACACCCGGCAAACCGCCCGAAATTCCCTTCACCTTCGGCACCATCCACGTCAGTGGCGTCGACGCGAAAGGTGATTGCTACGCCGTCACCAGCACCAGCGGCCTCAGCTACAAGATCCCCGGCCGCGTCGGCGACTCCCCCATCGTCGGCGGCGGCATCTTCGTCGATAACGACATTGGCTGCGCAGGTGCCACCGGCCGCGGCGAAGCCAGCCTGCAAAACTGCGCCGCCTTCGATGTCGTCCGACGCATGGAAGCAGGCTTGCCGCCCGCCGAAGCCTGCGCCCAAACCCTCCGATCGATCATGCGCCGCACGCGCGAACGCCGCCTGCTCGACGCCGCTGGCAACCCGAGCTTCAACGTCACGCTCTACGCGATTCGCAAAGATGGCCAGACCGGCGCAGCCAGCATGCACCCCGGTTACACCTACGTCACCCAGCGCGGCACTGAGATGTCCCTGCTGCACGCCACCAGCGTGCTCAACGCAAGCTGACTCCGCGCGCTCTCTCACGCTTCATACAGCTCATGCTCATGGATGTACCGCGCCACATCCGCGTGTAGCCAGTCACTGGGCAGCCCGGCCACACCCACTTCCGCGATACGCGTGCGAATGTCGGTGCTTCGCGCATCATGCAGCGGCGCAGCAAGCGGCACCAGCTTCGCTGCCCACTCACTCACCTGCACATCGCTCCACGCACCCGTCGTTCGCAGAGCGCCGCGAAGAGTCGACTCATCCACGCACGGGTCGCGCAGCAACACGCGCACGTGCGCGAGCAGCCGCTCCGCACTGCGCCACTTGTGAAAGCTCACCGCCTGGTCCGCGCCGATCAGCAGTATCACACGCGTGCGAGGCATCTCCTGCTGCAATCGCTCCAGCGTGTCCACCGTGTAGCTGGGCCCGCTCGCCTTCGCCGCGCGATCTACCTCATCCGTCCACACATACACCTCAGGCACGCCTCGCACAGCAAGCCGCGCCATCGCCACGCGATGCTCCGCCGTCGTGACGCTAGCCCCAACCTTGAATGGCGACGTGGCCGCAGGCACGAGCAGCAACGGCGCATCCTTTGCAATCGCATCTCGCGCCGCAACCGCCAACTTCACATGCCCCTGGTGCGGCGGATCAAAAGTGCCACCCAGCACGATGACCTGCCGGGCGAAGGGCGAACACGGAACCGGAGTGACAGGCGCAGTCAGCACACGTCATTGTTGACGCGCAAGATCACCAGTTGCATCAGGCCGCGCCGCCAGCGGATCATCCACATCACCCGACGGCCGTACGAATCGCACAATGCGATCCGACCCGATCACCGCCAGCGTCCCATCTGGATGCATCGAGATCAGCCCGGAAAACGGCAACTGCGCCACCCGCCGCCCCGTCGCCACATCCCACACACCCAGCATCGACGTCGAAGTCATACAGATGATCCGCGACCCATCAGGCGTGAACACCGGAACCCACACGCCAACATCGCCGCCCTCGCACTCTCGCACCATCTTCCCCGTGCGCGCGTCATAAACCCGCACCGCGTTCCCCGTCGGCACAAAGCTCCTGCTGTCAGGTGAAAACACCCCATAAGACCCCGCCCGCCCGTCCAGCGTCGCGATCAGTTCGCCGCTCATCGCGTCACGCATCGTTACGCGCGCCGCCGTCCCGGTCTCCGCTTTCACCTGCTCCGTGCACTGCACCACCTGCCCGTCAGGCGAAAGACACTCCGCGTGCACGCCCGAAAGCCTGGGCATATCCGCGAGCGTTTCGCCCGTATCCACGTTGTGCATCGACCATCCGCCGCTCGCCCGCTTCACCAGCAGCCGGTCTGTCAATGCGCCGGTGTGTACACGATCAGAACCCGCCATGTCAAGCCTGCGCAGCGTCGCGCCATCGCTCACGCGTCGCAGTTCCACCGTTGATTGCTGCAAAAGCCAGTACAGATCATCATCCGTCGGATGCGGTGCAACCGCCGCCGTCCATGCCAGCAACCGATCACTCGCCGTCGATCCGATCGTCCGTGCCGTCGTGCCATCAATGAACTGCAGCCCACTCTCATCCCGCAACCAACCACGCTTGCGTGGCACTGCCTTCTGCACCGCCACCGTCGCCCCCGCCAGGAATGCGGATGGCTTCGCGCCGCTCGGCCCGGGCGTGAGCTCCGCCGCGTCCAATCGCGCCGGTAACGCTGTGATACTGCCCGAATTCAGCGTGCCCACGTACAACCGCTGATGCCGTGCATCAAACGCCACGCTGTGCGTCCCCGTGAGCGTCGTCGGCGTCGCCTGCAGCCGATCCCCTGTCGTCGCGCTGAATGCATGCACCACACTGTCATCACCCACCGAATACAGCACCGCGCCATCATCCGAGAACGCCAGATCAAACGCCGAGTGAGGCGTGATCAACCGCGTCTGCACCGTCATCGTCTTTGCATCGACAATCACTATGCTGCGCATCGAACTCGCCGCGATGCGATCGCCCGCGGGGTTGATCGCGATCGCGCTGACCGAATCCCCCGACACAGGAATGCACGCGATCTCGCGCCGTTCACGGATGTCGTACGCCACCAGATTGCCGCTCACCTCGCCCCACACAAAGACATCACGGTCTGGCAACGCGGCAATCGCCATGTGCCCCGCGCCCAGATATCCCTCCACCATCGTCCCCGTCTGCGCATCCACGACGCGCACGGCCTTGCCACCCTCCGGTCGATGAAACAGACCCGCCAGTAGCGTGCCATCACGATTGAACGTCAGCGCCATGGGCATGCCGATCGGCCCGATCACGCGTCCTGTGTTCGCATTGTCCGGATCACCGATCCAGATCCCGCCAGCCAGCCCCACCGCCAGTGTCCGCGGCTCCGTCGGATGCCACGCCATGCCAGGCGTCCAGAAGCCCGTGCCGATACTGAACACGATCTCGCCCGTGTCCGTGTTCACTACGCTCATCGTGTCGCCACTGCCCGACACCGCAAGCCGTGTCGCATGCCGACTGATCGCCATGCGTCCGCCCGTATTCGCCACGCGCACAAACTCACGCTGCCGCGTCGCCCATCCCCACAGCACACGCCACTCCCAATGCCGATGCTCCATGGGCACCGCCGCCAGCCGCTGGCGCGCTGTGCCCGCATCACCCTTTTCCAGCGCAAGCCCCGCGGCTGCAATTGAATCAATCGCGAGGTTGTACGCAAGCTCACGATCGCGCACGGCGCGTCGCTCCGTCTCACGCCGCGTCTGAATCGTGTTCCACACGCTCAGCGTCGTCACCAGCATCACCAGCGTCACGAGTGTCGCGACGACAATCCGCGTTCGCTGCCGCCGCACAAAGCACGCCGTGCGATACGCGACACTCGGCTCCCGCGCCACAATGGGCCGCAGCGTCAAATACCGCTCCACATCGTCCGCCAGCGTCTGCACATCCTGATAGCGCCGCGTCTGCTCGCGCGCCGTCGCCTTCAGAATGATCGTCGAGAGGTCCCCCTTCACGCAGTCACGCAGCGCTCGCCCGCCAGCCAGCGATCGCGCCGCCGCCAGCGCCGTTGCTCGCTCACCCACATCACGCAGCCGCCGCGTCGGCGCGACCGTTTCACCCTGCGCAATCGTCTTGTACAACTCCGCCGGCGCTAGCGACCGCAGCGTCTCTGGGTCATGAGGCAGCAGACCAGTCACCAGTTCAAACAGCAGCACGCCCAGCGAATACACATCACTGCGCACATCCACATCGCCGCCATCACTGCTCGCCTGCTCCGGGCTCATGTACTCAGGCGTGCCCACCGTGCTGCCCAGCGTCTGCCGCGTCGCCCCGCGCTCCATCGACGCATCCAGCACCTTTGCGATGCCAAAGTCGATCACCTTCACGATCGGCGTGCCATCCGCCTCCATCACCAGCACATTGCTTGGCTTGATGTCACGATGCACAATCGCCTTCTGATGCGCATGATGAATCGCCCGGCACGCCGCCACAAACAGCTGCAACCGCTCCGCGATCGTCATCGCTCGCTTGTCGCAATACTCCGTGAGGCGCCCGCCCGGCACATACTCCATCGCGAAAAACGGCCGCTCATCTTCGGTCTGTCCCGCGTCCAGAATCCGTGCGATATTCGGATGCGTCAACCGCGCCAGCGCCTGTCTTTCCGCCTCAAACCGCGACAACACCTGCGCGATGTCAAACCCCGGCCGCACCACCTTCAGCGCAACCTCACGCCGAATCGGATGCATCTGCTCCGCCAGATACACAACCCCGAACCCGCCTTGCGCAATGCGCGACTTGATCACGTAAGGCCCGATCCGCTCAGGCTGCCGCACCGCGCACGATGTCGCCTCAATCTCCGCCCGCAGCGACTGCGTCGCGTTCTCAATATGCATCAGGCTCTCACGCGTCGCCCCGCGATCGGCGCGCGCCAGCTCCAGCAGCCGCTCACGCAACCACGCATTTGCTCCGCTCAGCACGCCGATCTCTCGCGTCTGATCACCAGGCGGCAGATCCGCCACGCGATGAAACAGCCGTTCCACCTCACTCCAGTCACCCGGAGATGGACCCTCTGCATCCGACGAATTGGGCGGCATGGCTCGCGTCACAGTCAGTCTTTACTCGGATTCCCCGTCCCCGACTGGACATCAATCTGTCCATCGCCCTGCCAGTGCGCCAGCAGCCACGCCCGCGCAAACCGAAAGTCCCGCTGCACCGTCTTCTCAGACACATCCAGCACCTGCGCCACTTGCGCATCCGTCAGCCCGGCAAAGAACTTCAGACTTAGCAGTTCCGCCTGCCTGGGGTGGTGCTTCTCCAGCCGCGCAATCAGCTCATCCAGCGCGATGATGTCTTCACTCGCCGAATCAAACGACAGATCCGCCGTTTCCAGATCAACCCGCCCGCGCCCGCCCCCTCGCTTCTGCGCCAGCCGCGCCCGCGCGTGGTCCACCAGCACATACCGCATCGCAATCGCTGCCGCACCGTAAAAGTGCCCCTTGCTCTCCCACCCCGGGTCACCATTCGCCGTCAGTCGCATGAATGCCTCATGCACGAGCGCCGTCGGCTGCAACGTCTGCCCCGCTGGCTGCGTCGCCAATCGCTGCGCTGCCAGCCTTCGCAACTGGTCGTACACCTGCGGCAGCAGCGAACTCCCGGGAATGTTGCGTCCTGCACGCTCAAGCGGCGTGGGCAACTGGCCATCCGAGGTTTGGTTTGTGTCATCCTCCATGCACGCCCGGTCGCTTCACCCATCAATGTACCCCACACCGCAAGTGCCCCAAAACCCCGCGAGCCCGGCTGCACTCGCCCCCACCCGCAGCTCTCTCGGACCTTCCGACACAAATTGTTGCTCCTGCGTGTCCACCTCGACGCCCCCATTACGAGTTTCTCTCCACAGCCGTGCTTGCCATGCTCGCACGCTATCCCTGGGAGTTCCACATGCGCCTTTCCATCACTGCTCTGCTTGCCGCCGCTCTCTTCGCATCCCCCGCCCTCGCCCAGCGCACCATCACATTTGATACCGCCGCCATCGGCTCCCTCCCCTCGGCACCGGGCGTCACCTTCCAGCTTTTCTCACCACCCGCAGGCACCGGCTTCGCCTGGCCCGTCAGCGGCGGACTCTACATCGGCGGCGGCGTGACCGCCATTCCCAGCACCAGCAGCGGCGCACGAGGCATCCAAACCCCCACCGCATCCGCCGGCTTCTCGCCCGAAGGCATCCGCCTTCTCTTCGCCCTCGATCAACCCCGCGTCCGATTCACCGTCGGTGTCGGCGAGCCCAACGTCTCCAACTGCATCTACCGCGTTAACGGCTACACCGCGACCGGCACACTCATCTTCTTGCGCGACTACCCCGTCGGCAACAGCGCAACGCTCAACTGCAACTCCCTCGTCGATGTCGACGTCAGCAGCACCGCCAATCGCATCCGCCGCCTCGACATCGTCTGCCTGCTGCCAAGCGGCGCAAACGGCGAGTACCGCGAAGTCCTCGACACGCTTGAGTACTTCGGCGATCTCACCCCGCCTGTCACATCTCTCTCCGCCCCCAACGACGACACGTGCGTCAATCCGACGGTCACCACATTCACTGGCTTCTCGTACGACCCCGATGGCACCTATACGCAGGAAACCTGGGAATACGCCTCCGAACTCGAAGGCCCCTGGACGCTGATCACGCAGCTCACCTCACCCCTCGCACCCCCCGGCGGCAATCTCATCAACTGGACCACCGCGCCCATCGCCCCCGGCTGGTACTTCGTCCGCGTCACCGCGCGCAACATCGACAACCTCGAAACCCAAACCTTCCGCCGCGTCTTCGTCGATCGCGTCAACCCCATCATCAGCGTGCGCGAACCTGCCACCGGCACAATCGTCGGCGGCAACGTCTGCTTCGATGGCAGCGCAAGCGACTCCGGCTGCGCCTTCAGCGGCTACGACATCGCCTACCGCCTCGCTGGCAGCACCGGCGCATTCACCACTGTCGTCACATCAGCTTCCGGCGTCACCAACGACCCGATGGGCTCCTGGAACACACGCTCACCCCTCGTCGCCGACGGCGCGTACGAAGTTCGCTTCACCGCGAACGATGCTTTCGGAAACAGCTCCACCAACTTGCGCCCCCTCATCGTCGACAACACCCCGCCCGTCGCGACTATCTCCAACATCCTCGCCTGCGAGGGCCTCGGCACCGACGGCCCCGTCATCATCCGCGGCACCGCTACCGACGCCAACATCTCCGGCTGGTCCCTCGCCTACACGACCGGCTCCTCCACCGGCTGGACCATCATCGCCACAGGCACCGGCAACGTCACGAGCAACGTGCTAGGCACCTGGAACACCGCCAGCCTCCCCGCCTGCGCCGCCACCCTCCGCCTTACCGTCAACGATCGCGCCCGCGTCGATTGCAGCACCGTCAACTCCACCTCTCACTACATCAGCGTCCGCATCAAGCAGCCCGGCACCTGCTCCGACATCGACTTCAACAACAACGGCGTCTTCCCCGAAGACCAAGACGTTCTCGACTTCTTCAACGTCCTCGCCGGCGGCAGTTGCAGCCCATAAAGAGTGCACTCATTGGAAAAGCACCGTGCATTGCCGCAACCGCGTGATGCACGGTTTTTCGTTTGCATGCCGCATGTCTGTAAGCTGAACACGCAGGGCTTCGTGCAGAGAATGATTGCAAAATCTCCCCCGATGCGTTATGCTGCGTTGCGAACCTTCACATTCCGCCTTGACACGGGGCTCTCACATGCGACTCATTGCCGTGGCACTTGCTCTCGTCGGCGGTCCACTGTCGGCTCTGGCCCAGTGCTTGGCGTCGTGGTCCGCCATTGATAGTTCAACATCGCAGTTTCCCGCGACAGACGGCTTCCTCAGTTCGTCCACAGTCTTTGATCCCGACGGCGTGGGTCCGCTGCCTCCGCGCCTTGCCGTCTCCGGAAATTTCACCGCTGCCGGTTCCGTCTACGCGAGAAATGCGGGCGTCTTCGACCCCACGACCCAACAGTGGAGTCGTCTCGGCGAACTGGCTCAGTCCTCGCTACTCATCACACGCGCCAACGGCGATCTGCTCGCAGTGAACCGAGGTTTGCTCAAGTGGAATGGCGTCGACTGGACGCCGATCCTGTCATACGCGGGCACCATCGTCAATTGCATCGCGCCAGCCGACAACAGCATTATCTTCGTGGGCCGCTCCGACGGCAACATGATGCAAGTCATGCGGTGGGACGGTACCAACACGACCTTGCTGGGTGCCACAGCTTACTCCTTCGGCGCAATCGCACTCGATCACTTGCCCAACGGCGATCTCGTGCTCTTCGGTCAGTTCACCTCGTTCAACGGCACGCCAATTCAGCGACTGGCTCGCTATGCGAACGGTACATGGACGCAAGTCAGTACGGGAGCGCCCGACACAGTCTCCCGCATGTTCACCCTGACAGATGGCTCGACCGTCATCGCGGGCGACTCACTCACAAGTGTCGATGGGGTCTCCGTCAACCGCATCGCTCGCCTTGACGGCGCAACCTGGCGCTCGATGGGCGCAGGACTCACAGGCGTCCCCGAGTTCATCACGTTGCCGAATGGCCATGTCATCGCCGCCGGCAGTGTCGCCGGTCTGCCTGAGGGACCAGCCCACTGGAACGGCACCACGTGGCAATCCATCAGCGGCGAGTACGACCGCAATTCGCCCGTGTTGCATCTGGGCAAACTCCCCTACGGCCGCGTCTTCGCCCAAGGCGACTTCACGCGAATCGGCACAGTAAACGCAGCAGGCTTGGCCGCGTGGGACGGCTCCAGTTGGTCTTCGCTTGCTGCTCCCATCACAACCGCCAACATCTCATGCATGGCCAAAGGTCCCGATGGCGACTTCTATCTCGGTGCCGGAAACGCAGACGGTCGGTTCGTCACCGCCACGGGCCAAACTATCGCCGCTCTCGCTCGATATGACGGCACATCCTTCCACACCGTGGGTACGCCCATCGCAGGCCGCGTCACCAGCATTCTCTTCATGCCAAGCGGCGAAATGTGGATCGCAGGTGACTTGGTGCTCTCGCCCGGTGCCACACCAGTCTCCGTCGCGCGCTGGAACGGAACGACATGGATTGCCGTTGGGAGCGTTCCGCCACCGTTCAGTCCCTTCGAATCACGCAAGTTGTTGCAGTCTGCCTCCGGCACCATCTCTCTCTTCGCAGACGCGCAGGGAGTTTTCGTGTGGAACGGAACCGATTGGTCCCTCGACCCGGCATGGCTGACGACCTTCTCAAGCACCATATCAATCTACGATGTTGAAGCGCTTGCCAACGGTCACATGTACGCCTCGGGTGTCTTTTACAGCGGCCCGGGCCAGCAGGCTTCTTTGGCGTACTTCGACGGCACAGCGTGGCGCCGCGTCGATGAGCCCCGCGCTGACGTGACTGGCCTTGGGCTCGCCCCGCTGCCGGATGCACGCGTGATCACCGTCGCACGCAATGTCGGCTTCTCCCCAACGTACCTCACCAGAACCCAAAATCGCTACAGCTTCGCCATCTTCAGCCTGCAACCGCCGCTTCGCGCGGTCGACTTCGCCGTGACGCCCGAGGGCACGATCTTCGTCGGCGGCCTCGCGTTTGGTTCCAACGGCGATTGCGCAGCCCGTTGGACAGGCTCCGCATGGGTTGATGTCGACAGCTCCGTCATCGGCTCCTTCGAGCGCCTCTTCACCTTCGGTGACGGCGACATTTACTTCACAGGACAAACCATCCGCGGCCTGAGGGACTCACTGATCGCACGAAAAATCATCCGGTATCGCCCGGCAAGCAGCATCGAGTTCTCATCGCAGCCTCAGCCCGTCACCACACGCCCCGCCACCGCCGCAACGTTCTCCGTCACGCTCGCCCCATCGCAATCCGCGACATTCGCGTGGCGCAAGGACGGCGTCATCATCCCCGTCGCCACCAACCCAACCGCCGCGACATCAACGCTCACGCTCAGCAACGTCACACCCTCAGACCAAGGCCTCTACGACTGCCTCGTGACAATCGCCTGCGGCACCGCACCCAGTGCTTCCGCCTCCCTCATCGTCACGAATGACCTCTGCGACTCCATCGACTTCAACAACAACGCCGTCTTCCCCGAAGACCAAGACGTCATCGACTTTTTCGATGTTCTCAGCGGTGCAATATGCCCCACCTGCTCCGACATCGACTTCAACAACAACGGCGTCTTCCCCGAAGACCAGGACGTCATTGACTTCTTCAACGTCCTCGCCGGCGCCACCTGCGGCGGCTGATACGCCACCGCCCACAGCGTCGCTCCCCCTCCCCCGGCTGGACTTCGCAGCCGGTTTGTCCATCTTCGCCACCAACCTCCCCGTCCCACCCCGGTGCAGCCCCTGGCCACGTCAACGCGGATGCGACCTCTTGCAACTATCGCCGCGCCAATACTTTGCAGCTCGCACGCGAGCACGCTCCCCAACGCTCGGCCCGCGCACCATTCTCAGCACGCAGCAGCACTTTCCTCCGCCAACTTGCCGTCCTATCATCCCCTCCAAGACCGGCCCCGTCGTCTAGCCTGGTCCAGGACACATCCCTTTCACGGATGTGACATGGGTTCGAATCCCATCGGGGTCATTGAGGATTTCAGCACATTCCCGCTGGATTCCGCAAGTTTCGGCACCGCAAGCCCTTCCGTCCGGAGGGGCTTGTTTGCTTTCCGGCCCATCGCAGTGCAACGCGTGCGCGGCTGTGTCCTCGCGACGCCACGCACGGGCATCATGATCGATGCCCTCACGTCGGGTTCAGGCGCCAAATGGCAAAGTTCAATGCCGTGGCGAAGGTGACCCATGCGAGATATGGCACAAGCAGGTACGCCGCGGGTTTGCTGACTCGATAGAACATCGCAATCGTCGCGGCGATCGCAAACCACATCAGCACGATGTCAACGAGCGCAAGGTCGATGCGGTGAAGACCAAAGAAAAGCGGCGTCCACAAGGCGTTGAGCACCCACTGGACGACGAAAGCCGTCAACGCTGGCGCGCGAAGCTTCCATCCCCCAGTGCGCCACACCAGCCACGCAGCAACAGCCATCGCGATGTACAGCAACGTCCACACGGGGCCAAAGACCCAACTGGGCGGATTCCACGATGGCTTGTTGAGATCTGCAAACCACTGACCCATCGTGACCAGCGCCCCGGTCGAAGCCGCTGCAAAGCAGAGCGCAAGCCAGCCCACGAGCGTGGCAATCTGCCGCGTGCGAGTGAATGGAGATGAGGCGACTGTTGTCATCGGTGCATGGTACAGACGCGAAACACCAGATCGCGATGTTCGCAATCACATGGGGTCGGTCAGCTCGCTGATGCGGATCAACTTCTTGTTGACGAACTCTTCAATGCCCAACGCCGAAAGCTCGCGGCCGTAGCCCGAACGCTTGACACCGCCAAAGGGCAACTCGGGTGCTGTCCATGTCGGGTGATTGACGAAGACCATGCCTGTATCAAGCTGATCAGCGACGCGCGTAGCGCGAGCGATGTTCTGACTGAAGACGCTCCCGCCCAAGCCAAATGGAGAGTCGTTGGCAAGAGCGATAGCCGCGGCCTCGTCAGCAACCCGGTAGATGACAGCGACAGGGCCAAAGAGTTCCTCATACGAACTGGGCGAACCGGCAGGCAGATCGGTGAGGACCGTCGCTTCGTAGAACGCGCCCTCGTGCGTGATGCGATGACCACCAAGTCGCACCTTTGCTCCCGCTTTAACTGCGCGCTGCACTTGCTTGTCAAGGTGATCAACCGCAGCCTCAGAACTCAGCGGACCGAGCTGAGTTGCGCCATCGAGCGGATTGCCAACCTTGAGGTTCGACATTCTCGCGATCAGTTTGGCAGTGAACTCGTCGGCGACTGCTTCCAGAACGATGAAGCGTTTGGACGCAACGCAGCACTGGCCCGTGTTGTTCATGCGACCGATGAATGCCCAGTGAACCGCCTGGTCGATATCGGCATCCTCAAGCACGATGAATGCATCGCTGCCACCAAGCTCAAGAACTGACTTCTTGAGGTTCTTTCCCGCAGCGGCCGCGAGGCTTGCACCGGCGTCTTCGCTACCCGTGAGTGCAGCTCCCTTGACGCGAGGATCATCGAGCATCGCGGAGATGTGGGCACCGCTGATGAGGAGGTTGGTGTAAAGGCCGCTCGGTGCGCCAACTTCACGAAAGATGTCCTCGATGGCTATGGCACATTGCGGCACATTTGAAGCATGCTTGATGAGCACGGTGTTGCCGATCATGATGTTGGGGGCGGCGAAGCGTGCGACCTGGTAGAACGGAAAGTTCCACGGCTCGACTCCGAGGATGACGCCCAGCGGCGAATGCCGAACGAACGCTTTGCCGTGCGATGAGGCAAGCGGCTTATCCGCAAGAAAGCTGGACGCATGAACCGCGTAGTAATCAAAGATGTCAGCGGCAAGAGCAATCTCACCCTTGCTTTCCGCGATGAGCTTCCCCATTTCCGTCGTGAGCATCGCAGCAAGTTGCGGCGTGCGCAGCCGAAGCATCGCTGCGACTTTGGTGAGCACGCCAGCACGTTCGACGAAGCTCGTGGTGCGCCATGTCTCAAAGGTAGACTGAGCGCGAGCAAGTAACCGCTCGGTGGCGTCCGGTGTGAGCTCCTCAAACGTCCTGATGACACGGTTGTCGAACGGGTTGATAGATGCGATAGGCATGGTTTGCTCTTCTCGAAGGATGCCACGTGCGACAGCGTCGACGCGCGGAGACGCGACCGATGCGCCACGGGCTAGTTTGAAACCGCAAGCGTGTTGACAACATCCGTCACGCCCGGCGCCCGCCACGCGGCGGACTCGGCCTGCTCGCGTTGGTTCCACGAGGTCACGTTGCCTGAAAGCGTGACTTTGCCTCCGTCCGTGAGCACGATGATGTTCGCCGCGTCGATGTGAGCGTCGCGTTGCAACGCTGTATCAATCGCTTCCTTGATTGCGTGCGGTTGCACGCTGGGCATAATACTGATGTTGTTGGTCACGCCCTTCACGCCCGCGAGATACGCGACGGCATCTTCAGCAGCGTCACGCTGAAAGCCCCAGTTAGCTTGTCCTTTGAGCGTGATCCAGCCATTCTCGATAGTGGGCTGAACGTCACGTGGCACCCAGACGTGATACTGAAGCGCGGCGACCGCGGTGTGCGCCAGATCTTCATCCGTACGTTGATGCACGACAGATAGACTGACCTGAATCTCTTCAGCGATGGCTTTGATGCCTTCGACGCGCTGCGTCGCACGCTCTGCGGTCCACTTGTCCGCGTAATGCGGCACCGTGCCGGTCAACGTGACGACGCCGCGATCAACATTGACGGCAATGCTGCTCGCGTTGAGCGACGGTTCCCATTTGAGTTCGTCGAGAATGGACTGCTTGAGGATGGTGTCGGACTTCATGACGTAGCCTTTCTGCCTGTGTGCCTGTGCAGGCTCACGCGATGACGAGCGGTGTGTTGACGAGGTGTTCTGCGAGAAACCAACCCTGCAGTTCATCCGTTCGGATGACGTCGGACACGATCAGGTCGTTGGTTCCCAGGTCGCCAAGCTCAGCGGCTCTCACTGCCGCGTCGTGCGCATCGATCAGAATGAGTTCCGTGGCTTCCAGCAGACGGGAGATCATGGCGGGAACTTCTTCACAGCCATTCGGTGCACGCGGAATGCGCGTGATCTCCGCAACGTGACGTGGATCACTGATCGCGATCCCGCCAAGCGTTTGCACGCGTTCAGCGATGGTGTCGATGAGCGCAAGTTGCTCGCCGGCGAGCTTGTCCAGAAGCAGGTGCAACTGATAGAACGTCGGGCCGCGGACAAGCCAGTGATGCTTCTTGTAGAGCGAGAAGAGAATCTGCGTATCTGCCAGGATCTGGTTGAGGCGCTGACACGAGTACTGACGCGCATCACGTGACAGTGCGATCGGGAAGAGACGGACCGTGCCGTACGCCTGGATCTCTAGACCCTCTTGATGCAGCCACGGTTGGCTGTGCATGATCTCGCGATCCTTCGTCGATGGTGCTGTGTGTGTCATTGTCATGATGGTCCTTCGTGTAAGTGATGCGGTTGTTGAACGTCTGCTTATGCCGGAACGTCCTTGCATGAAGCGGAAATCACGTTGAGCAGTAATTGCTTGATCCACCAGCTCGCATGCGTGCTGAACGCAACGCCAGTGGCGGGGTCGTATGTGCTGACGGCGCGATGAAGACCAGCGGTGCCGGCGTCGAGCAGATCAGGAAACCTGACGCCACGAGATGTGTAGTTCGAGGCGATCGCAACCACCAGCCGCTGATGCGCACACGCGAGTTGTTCGCGGCTGGCCTGGCAGCCTTCGTTGATGATGTTCCAGCCCAACTGACACTCTTGCTCCCGTGTCAAGCTCGGCGCAGCATGCACCGACGCGAGATACGCCGCGATCGTGTCCGGGGCATTCATGACACGGCCGAAGGGCAACGGCGGTTGGATGACATCAAGATAGCTTTTGGATTGCACTGCCCCTCCTTTGGCGCGCGTGCGATGGTTGAACTAGTTCCGCTTGACCGACGCTATCGCCGCTTTCACAAGCGGCGTGAACAGCCGCGCAGCAATCGCATACCGCAGCACTTGCGTGGCCAGACGCGTGGTGGAAGACGGCGATGACTTCTCCACCTTCGTCAGCACGCGTGAAGCGACGATGGTGCCCAATGCCGACATCATGCCGAGTATCGGCTTCGATGCACGGTCTCGTGCCGCCTGGGCTTCAGCTTCGTCATCGACTCGCTGAGCCCAGGCAAGCAGTTTGACCTTTGCATCCTCGACCGATCGTGTCGCGTCCTGGCGACCAGACTTCGAGAGTGATGTCATGTGTCCCGCCTGTTCACGATGGACTTGAAGATGAGCAGACCGCCGCCCGCGAGTGCCAGCACGAGCACGCCGCAAATGAATGTCGCAAGCGGTTTGCCCACATATGGCTCAAGCCACCACAGCAGACTTGCAGCCAGCAGCCCCAAGCCCGCCACGCTGAGCACAGCAGCAACCAGCATCACTCCCACGCCCAGCACAAGATTGACAATCACTGCGTGAGCCCGGCCCGCCTCTTCGCGGACGGCGGAACGAAGCGAATGCCCCTCGGCCTCGACGAGATCGAAGATGTGGACGACAAGTTGAGAAATCATCTTCACGGCGATCGGCCCTCGAAGCTGTTGAAGTTGACAGTGCCACAACGCCCCGCTCAGCTGCGATTGCTGCGGCTGACGACAATGCCGATCAGAATGCCAACACCTGCGGCGACCGCAATGCTGGAGATGGGGTTGCGTGAGATGACGCCCTTCAACGCATCAGAGGCATCGACCGCCGTCTCCTTCGCCTCGTCAAGCTTCTGATGCACAACTTCGCCCGCGTGAGCAAGCTTCTGCTTTGCCTGCCCCACCGCTTCTGACGCGTGCTGGCGAAGTTCGGCGCCGCCTGAACGAGCTGAATCAGCCGTGGCGTGAGCGATGCCGGCAATATCGCTCTTGAGAGCATCGACCCCGGCAGCGACACGATGGGCATCGCTCTGAAAAGTGCTGGTTTCTGAGTTAGACGGATTAGCCATAAGAAAAGTCCTTAAGTGGGCATGCGAAATGCCTGGTGCGTTCTTGCGTGGCAACGTGCCGACACAAGGCCGAGCGAGTCACGGACACTTGCTTTCACACAGTGCCCGCAAGCAATATGGGTGTGCAGTGTGAAGCGAATTTCACACACGCCGTGTTTGGTGAACTGCGGAAGATGCCCAAGCCACCCGATGGTTCACCAAACGGTGCCACATTCACGCTCGGACGTGACTGTGTTCGGCATGCTGAGCTGTGCGTACCTCGCGGCGAACGTGGCCCACTTCGTGCGAGGCGATGCTTCCCGGTGTGGTCCAAGCCAGCCACGTCCGCGACTCCCATGGCGCGCCGACCCCCAGACAAAGTTGTCCTTCGTGAAGTCGCCTCGCCACCTGTCACGAGAACCCTCGAGGAATCACGCCGGACACAATCAAGATCAGCAGCACGATCACCAGCAGACTCAAGCCACCAGTCGGGTAATACCCCCACTTGCGACTGTGTGGCCAAGCGGGAAAGACCCCGACAAGCAGAAGTATCAACACGATAAAGAGAATCAGTCCCATGAAAAGTCCTTTTGATGTCGCGGCGATGACAGCAACCAGTAGACGAGGCACAACCTCGCCAACCACGCGCCCCCAAGTCAGCGAGCGATACAGCGAGTTGGCGGCGAAGAACACTACTTCGTCATCTTCGCAACCAGGTCAACGAGTTCCTGATACATCTTGTCAGCTGCAACTCCACCGTTGTTCATCGCGGCCTTGTGACACACAAGCAGGTGCGCGTTCAGGAGTGATCTCGCGACAACTTGTAGCGAAGCGCGAGCAGCCGTGATCTGAATGATGATGTCAGCACAATACCGGTCTTGTTCGATCATCCGCTTGATGCCGTCGATCTGTCCCTTCGCCCGTTGAAGTTGCAGCAGGTTGGCCGACCTTGCTGCTGGAGCGACTCCAGCAGCAAGGCGGTGACCTTTCTCTGACCCGGCGGCAAGCAACTCAGTGGACGGCGTAACGCGAACAGACTTGCGAACCATGGACAGAGTCTCCAGGAACTAAGAGCAGCGTGATCACATCGTGGGGATGACGGGCTTGGCAGACGGATTCACGACAGGACGTTCAGGGTCTTGATTGTCCTTCGCCGTTGCGTTCACTGACGACCCAGTCGTCGGCTGCTTTTCAGGCATGCCTGAAGGCCCTTCACTCTGCGGCGATTGCGTGCCAGGCCTGCTTTCCGCGACGGGCTTGCTGTTTGCGTCACGCTTGCCGTCCATCTCCGTCTTGCCAGACTTCGAGTTCGCGCCGTCAGCGGCCATGTTTTCGGTCGCTTTGAATCCTGCCTTCGTCACACCTGCACAAGCTGCGTCGCAGCCGCGCTGATCGCTGCCGATCACAGCTGAACCGACTTTGACGGAATCGACGCGAACGTTCGGGACAGCCTTGAGCGCTGACGTAACGCTCTTGACGCAGGTGTCGCCCGACATGCCATCAATGGCGAGCGTGCGGGTTGTGGGTGCTTTGGCGGTTGCGGTTTGCATGCTTTGTTTCCTTAGAGAGTGCGAATGGTGATGGGGCTAGATACCCCACACCGGTATACTACTGTACCACGGTGGGGTATTCTTGCAAGCACAATGTCTCAATAGACGCGCGAGACAGTGCCTTCGAGGGAGACGTACCGGTCAGGGCGGCTCACCAGGGGCGTATCGCCTCATTGAATTCCTGCAACAGGAATCCGTTGAGACTGCACATACCAAACGAATGGACATGCCGTCGATCATGTCGCCACAGACAGCCGACTTCGCTCCGCGCGAACACGAACCGGATCGCGTCACGATCAGCTGCACGGACGCCGCTCCCTCGCGGTTCCGTCTCGTGACGAATGCTCGTCTCTGCCCCTCATCATGATCGCCGAAGCATCATGACTGACTGAGCGATATGGAATCGACTTGTTGTCCAGTGCGAAGCTGCTCAGTCATCCGTGCACGATTGTCGGAGGCAGACCTCCGTCAGTTCCCGCGGCATGTCGCGCCGGACATAACGACGGTTCAGATTTCGCAGCTCACTGGCCGCAACCGAAACACCGTGAACCGTCTGCTCACTCTTCGGCGCGAACGCATGGCTCACAGGTCGGAACTTGAGCGCCCCACATGCAGTCATGTCGAGATCGTCGAAAGCGACTTCGGTCCAAGCCGCCGAGTACTTCCTCGACGGCACACCCTACAACTTCGCCGTCTTCGCCGCTCGCGCCCGCACCAGGTTCTACCCACTGCCCGATCCCCCCGCTCGCCCTGACTTCTACACGTCAACACCCAACCGACGATCACATCGGCTTGCTGCGCGACTTCGACGCCCGGACCTGGCGCAACACCCTCTTCGTCGTCATCGATCCCCTCCGGCACTCCAGCGTCGCCGTCGACAACGAAGCAGGCATCAAAACCCATCGCCCGAAAGCACCTCCTCAGAGCGCACAATCGCCCGCCGCTGTGCACCACCGCTCACTGCACGCCAAGCTGCCAGAACAGCCACGCCATCACATCCACCTGCTGCTCGATCTGCACGCTCAGCGGCGTGCCCGCCCCGTGTCCCGTGTTGCCGCTCGTGCGCAGCAGCGCAGTCGCGCCCACTTCCTGCAGCTTCGCCGTCATTTTGCGACTCTGCATCGGGTCCACGCGCGGATCATTCGCGCCTGTCAGAAACAGCACAGGCGGATACTTCACGCCCGCTCGCACGTTGTGATAAGGTGAATACGCCAACAGAGCCTTGAACTCGGCCGGATCCGCCACCGTGCCGAACTCCGTCACGTTGAACGCGCCATTGGGAGACAGCTCCACGCGCAGCATGTCATAGATGCCCACGTGGCTCACGACACACTTGTACAGCTCAGGCCGCTGCGTGAGCTGCGCGCCCATCAGCAGCCCGCCGTTGCTGCCACCCTGAATCGCCAGCCGATTGCTGCTCGTGTACTTCTTCGCGATCAGATACTCAGCGCACGCCGCGAAGTCATCAAACACATTCTGCTTGTTCAGCAGATTGCCCTGCCGGTGCCACGCTTCGCCGTACTCACCCCCGCCGCGAATGTTCGCCAGCGCGAAGATCACGCCCTTCTCCAGCAATTGAATGCTCCGCAGACTGAACCGCGGCGACTCACTCACGCCGTACCCGCCATACCCCGTCAGCATGAGCGGCGAACTGCCATCCAGCTTGGTCCCGCGCTTCATCACGATGTTCACGGGCACCTTCGTGCCGTCCTTGCTCGTCGCGAACTCGCGCCGCACTTCATACTGCGACAGATCCAGGTTCGGATAGCTCTGCCCGAAGTTCGTGAGCGACGTATGCCCCGTCCGCACATCAAACAGCTTCCACGTCAACGGCTGCGTGAAGCTCACATTGCTGAACAGCACACGCCCGTCATTCAAAACCGTCGTACCGCCCACCGCTGACACCGCAAACTGCTGCGGCCCCTGCAGCCGCGTGCCGTCTTTCGTGAACACCCGCAGCTCGCTGGGCCCGCCGATCTGCATCGTCGCAAAGATGTGCTCCTTGCCGATCACAAACACGCTGGGATCAAAGAAGTCAATCTCAAACGCCGCATCCTTCGCTTCCGGCACAATTGTTTCCGTAAACCCGATCGTCGTCAGCCCCAGCTTGCGCCGCACAATCTGCCCGCGCTCCGCCCCATTCGCGCGCGACACCGCGTACACGTACCCGTCATCACCCAGCGCAGCCTGCACCCACTTCGCCGGCACATTCGCCACCTGCATCCACGACCCGCGCGACCCTTCTTGGTCAGGTGTGCGAATGAAGTGATCAAACTCCCCGCCGTCACCATACTGCATGCTCGCCAGCACCCACTGCTGCCCGCGTGCATCCGTCTTCACATCCAGCATCCATTCCGCAATGCGCGGCGCACCTTCCCCCAGCTCAAAACGATCTTCACTTGTGGGCTTCCCCAACTCATGAAAGAAGATCTGCACATAAAAGTTCATGTCCGCTTCGGGCTTCTCCCCGCCACGCGGATACCGCGTGTAGTAGAACCCGCTGCCATCACTCGCCCACGCCAGGCTGCCGCCCGCCGTCCCTCCGTTCACCCGCGGAATCACCTCGCCCGTCGGCTTCCCGCTCGCGACATCAAAGATCGTCACATCACCCAGTTCGCTGCCGTCCTTGCTCATGCACACCGCAAGCAAACTGCCATCCGGACTCGGCACACTCCAGTCAATCGTCGTGCCGCCCGTCGTATCCAGCTTCAGCGGATCCACCAGCACGCGCTCACTGATCGCATCACTGGGCCAACTGCGCCACACCAGCTTGTCCTGCTGCGCCCCTGGCTCGCGCTTCATCGCGAACAGCCGCCCGTTGGTCTCATGAAATCCGTAGTACGACACGCTCTGCATGCCCAGCAGTTGCGTCGCCCGCTCACGAATCGCCGCCACGTTGGGCAAGCTGTCCAAAAACTCGCGCGTCTTCGCGTTCTGCGCCTCGCTCCACGCCTGCACCGCCGGATCATTCCAGTCTTCCAGCCACTGATACGTATCCGTCACGCGCACGCCGTGATACTCATTCACCACCGCCGGCTTCGCACTCGCCGCGATCACCGCAGCAGGCACGCTCGCCGGCACAGGCTTGGCAAAGGGCGTCGTCGCCGCAACTTCCGGCTTCGCCTCCGTCACAACGTTCGCAGCGCTCGCGTCAGGCTTCACCGCCGGCGTGTCGGCTTGCGTAACAGGCGCCGCCGTGCGTGCCGCAGGCTTCTCGCCAGCGCACCCCGCCAGCCCCGCCATCACCACTACCCCATACGCCGCCACTTGCAGTGCTTGACGCATACCACGCTCCTTTCCAGAAGCGTAGAACATGCCACCGCATCAATACTTGGGCGAAAGCGACCCACCCACTCGCGGATCACCTGCCACCGGATCATTCACCGCGCCCCGCAAATCACCCATCGTCGGCACGCTTGCATCGCGCGTCCCATTGCCCGTCTGCGCGACGCTGCCATTGGTCGCTGCGCCCGTGTTCGCCAACGCATCACCCTGCCCCTCGCCCTCAACCTGCTCCGGCTGCTGCTGCGCCATGACATCATTCTGCTGAACCGTCGCACTCTTCGGATTCGTACGGATCGCCGCCCAGATCGCAACCGCGCCAAAGCCAATCAGCAGGCACGCCGCCATCGCCATGCCCCAGTAGCCCCAACGCGTCGACCGCTCACCCGCCGCCGCGCGCGATGCCGCCACCACAGCCGCAGGAGCCGGGCCCGCATCGCACATCATCGCTCGCCCCATCGCGTCCAGGCGTCGCGTCAAAATGTCATCGTCAACAGTGTTCATCTCGAGCCTCCCACGATACGCGACTGCGTTACCCCCGTCTCACCTCGTGCATGCGCTTCGTTCTTCAACGTCGTTTTCCGATCCGCCTTCACTTCCGTCTGTCCGCCCTTGCGTTCCGCGTCCATGGCTTCCAGCTTCTCCCGCAGCAGTTCCTTCGCCCGGGCATACCTGCTTGAGAGCGTCGACCTCGCCTCACCCAGCGCCTCCGCAAGCTCATCAAACGACAAACCCGCGCAGTGCCGCAGCACGATCAATTCCCGATGCTCATCACTCAGCGACGCGAGTGCCGTCGCCAGATCGCCGTACGCATCCCACGGCGTTTCCTCCTGTCGCTCCTCCATGTGCCCGCGCCGCGCCGCCGCACGAATCCGCATCGCCTCGCGATTCTCGCCTCGCATCGCATTGAAAGTCGCATGCCGCGTCGACACCGCCAGAAACGCCCCCACATCGCGCACGCTCTCCACGCGAGACACTTCCAGTCGCAACGTGTCCAGCATCACCCGCTGCACAATGTCCGGAGCCATATGCGCCCGCTGCGGCCCAAGCAGCCCGCGAGCGACCGCCAGCATCCGCGGCGCAAACACACGCCACAGTTCCTCCGCAGCACCCACCACGCCCGCCCGAAAACCACGCAGCAACACCGCGTCGTTCTCCAGCGACAACGCTCGCTCACGAGAGAACGCGTGCCCGCCGCCTCCGTCGGCATGCGGATCACGCGTCTGCGGACATGACTCAAACCACTTCAGAGGCCGATCTCCTGCCTGAATTATTGCTCGCCGGCTGCGCCCTGCTGCATCTCTGCCGGCAGCGTGCCGCCGTGCTGCACATACGCGTCCAGCAGTCGCTTGGCTGCGGCGTACTCGCTGCGCCCCTTGTCATCCGCGGCCCATGCGCGGTCGAGCACAGGTGCAAGCCGCGCCCCCAGCGGGCCATACTCGCCGTTGCCAAGAGCGGTCGAAATCTTGATCAGCCGTTCGCGTGCGTCCGGCTTGTCCCACACGTCCGCGTTGTCCACGTAGAAGTCCCGCAAGCGCGCAATCGACGCGTCAAACTCCTTGCGGTTCATCTTCGCGATCACGTTATCCGCAGGGTGCCCGCCGTCACCGCTCAACGTTGGCATGTACTCCGCCAGTTTTTTGGCACCATCTTCGCCGCTGAAGCGGTTCTTGAGCCACGCATCGAAGATGTCCCACTCACCGTGAACGCTCTCGCGCGCCCCGAAAATGTCTTCTCGTTCCAGAGCCCGCAACGTTCCCAGTGCCTGCTGGGCGCTGTCAACATTCAGCGTTCCTGCCCGCACACGCTCCACCACCCAGTCGCGCCCCAGCGAGTTGATCGCCACCGAGACCAGAGCGCTGATGAGAATGCGGTCCCTGCTCACATGATTGCTCATCCGCAGCACCGCGATGATCCGACGCATCGCCTCGCGCTCATGCTGGGCACGCTGCTCAGGCGTCCCTTCCAGTTTCATCAGCCGCGACGCGTCTGAAGCCAGCGTGCGTGCCGAAGACCGCATGAGTCCCAGATGAGGCAGTAGCAGTTCGAGCCCACCGTTGTAATCCAAACCCCAGTCGCACTTCTCCATCATCGCCGCTGCGATCAGCCGTTCAACATACGCCTGGTGTTCCAGCAGCGCCGAGCCCTGACGCTCATCATCGCGGTTGCTCAGCACGCCGCGCACGTCCGGCGACAGCGAATCCCACGCTGCGATATACGCCTGAGCCGCATTCTGCCCCTGCAGCAGCGGCGGCTTGTTGTTGCTTTGCGCAAACTGCTCGGCAATTGTCGGAAGTTTCACCGGCGCGTCACCCTGCGCCATCGCGCCACCCGCCGTCAGCATCATCACCACAACCGCCACGATTTGCATTCCACGCATGATCAATCTCCTAACCGACGTTAGCACGTCGTTCGAGTACCGTTCGCCCGCTCGAACGCCCCGACGCTCTCTCGACACCGTCAAGACTCTCTCATCCGAAGTGCCAGATCGCCACGATGAGATTTCCCCCCGTCAGGTTGCCATCCGCCCCACTTTCCGTGTACATTCTCGCCATGATCCCGCTCATCGTCCTCACCCCAGTTATCGCGCTCACGCCCGACGCCCCCACCCTCGACCGCTCACACCCCATCATCACCGAAGTCCTCTACGCCGTTCCTCCGCGCGAACAAGGCGACGCCGACCAAGACGGCACGCGCCAAGCCACAGGTGACGAATTCATCGAGCTCTTCAACGCGAGCGACAAGCCCATCAACCTCGCCGGTTACCGCCTCATCGATGGCCTGCCCACCAAAGGCAAAGCCGCCGCCGACAACAAATCCCGCATCGACTACACACTGCCGCAAGCCACACTCGCCCCCGGCCAATGCGCCGTCATCTTCAATGGCTTCGGCGCCAGCCCCAAAGGTAACGTGGGCGACAAGTCCGCCGCCAAACCCGCTAACGACAACTTCCACGGCGCACTCGTCTTCACCATGCAGTGCGAAAACCAATACCAAGCCCTCTCCAACGCCAACGACATGATCGTCCTGCTCGCCCCCGATGGCACCGCCCTCCAATGCGTGCGCTGGGACAACCGCGAAGACAACAAAGCCCCCAACAACCAAGCCAACGACAACAAGACGAGCGACAACAAGACCAAGAAAAAGTCAGACCGCAACACGGCGAAACAAACCGAACCCGCCGACAAAGCGGCCGCCGAGCCCGCCCGCGTCACCCAAGACGCTCCCAAGTCTTCCGGCAGCGTCACACTCGAATCCCTCGAAGGCGCCTTCATCCCTCACATCGACACCGACGCCACACTCTTCAGCCCCGGCCGCTACCAACCCAAGCAGTCCCAATCGCAGCCGTCCACCACCAAAGAAGCTCAGACAACAACTCCAGACAAACCGCGCTGATCACACCCAACCCGCTACCATCACCAGTCGTCCTCGTAGCTCAGCCTGGATAGAGCATCGTGCTTCGAACGCGAGGGTCGTAGGTTCGAATCCTGCCGAGGACGCTTTTCTTCTCCTGCACCACATGTGCAACATCATCGCTCAAGCGATGTCGCGCGACTGACACTGCCCCACCGATCAACATACACGCACCTCGCGGCAAGTGCACGCCCGCGCAGCCAAGTCCGCACGCGCGATGCCACATGCTCCCAGTACTCAATGCGCACGCAAAGCGTGACGGCGCATCATCACGCCGTCACGCCCACGCGCTGATACATCACCTCACGGAGCAGACCGAGCCGGCGTGCTGCCGTCCTTCGCATCCTCTTCCATCATGCTCGCTCCCATGGGCACGTTCTCGCGAATCACGATCTGCCCCGTCGTCGCCGCTGGACACTTCGCGGCCCACGCGATCGCTGCATCCATATCCGCCACTTCAATCACAAACGAGCCGCCCACCTCCAACCCGCGCACATCAGGTGCAATGGCCTCCGCCTTCGTCTTGGTGCCCCGCACCGAAACGACGCGGCCCTCCGCAATAGGATGCACTGCGCTCCCGCCCCGCAGTACACCCGCCTGCGCAAGCTCTTGCCCATACGCCGCAAACGCTCCCCAGTACTCCGCGCCATGCGCAGCGTCGCTGCGCCGCTCAAAGCTCTTCGCATCTTCATACACAAACAGCGTGTACGTCTTTCCACCGCCGCCAGCCTGTGGAGTCGGCTGCTTGCCGCTTGGCTGCGCAATCGCCAAAACCGCCGACACCGCAGAGAGACCGATCAACGTCATCACAAAACGCTTCATGCTATCGCTCCAGACTGTGAACGCCGAACACCACGTCCGGCTTACTACAGACGGAGCAGCACCCCGCGCTTCGACACAAAAGCGCAAGTCGGCAACAAAATGGTCGCAATCACTCCATCCCACACAGCCCGATACGGCTTCGCACAGCCCCAGCCAACCCGCACGAACGCGCCCTCGACGAATCCCGCATCAGAGCGGCCAGCACGCTCGCAGAAAATCTGTATCTTGAACCACGCTTGTGCGCGCAATGTGTGTCCTCGGCCCCGATTCTTCTTGCATCACACCAGACATTCTGCGAAAATGCGCATCTGGTGGCCCGTCACGAGTCACCAAGTTCCTCTGT
>VYMB01000019.1_pt1 | contig 143347 bp, 149 predicted proteins | sample 5115321 | NCBI WGS metagenome assembly VYMB01 (sample SAMN12291794, study PRJNA351875) | freshwater metagenome | isolation source: freshwater lake | place: USA: Michigan, Wintergreen Lake | collected 2011-08-02 | reverse complement strand
ACCAGAATGATCAATGACCAACCGCCAATCCCCCCACGCCGCCAGCTATGTGACGAGCGCTGCGCAGGGGGATTAGCTGTCACCGCGTGTTACACCACCAAATGGGACGTGATCTTTTTTCGCTAGAGGACTAAGAGTGGCAACACGGTACCAAGCTTAAGGGAAATCGGCGCATTCCTAACGGAATGCATCGTACCTAGCGGCTTGGGCTATTGATTTAACCCTACGTTTAGATATCTCTATACAGGCCTTTAGATCTGAACTTGACGGGATGATGCATGTTAAGCTTGCTGGCTATTCTTTTGAGCTCTTTGGCTATTTTTCTTGGGGCGACTCTGGGTGCAGTAATCTTGGGCTCAATTTTGTATTGCTTGTTTCGCGCGGCCGTGGGTGTTTTTGTGAAAAATTTGAAGGTCCGCTATCTGCTTTCAATCGTGCTCACGACGCTCGGCGTCGTGCCGTTTTCAACTTGGGGCTACGCAATTAGTGGTTCTATGGATTGGATAGTTAGCTTGCTTTACGTTCCAGGACTAATAGTTGTCGCAATCGTGTTTTATCGGCGTGATGTAATCGTCTCAGTCGCAGGTCAAAATCCGTAGCAATGCGCTTTTCGCATTAGGAAATCGGCGCATTCATTGGGGAATGCACCCGACCCAACCACCTAATCTGCACACCAACCCACTCGCCAATGAAACCCTGTGTGCAACCTCGAGAACCCATGTTAGGCTCCCCCTAAGAGCGTCAGTGGTTGAGGGGTGGAATGGCTAGTAATCGACATGTGGGTTCGCTTGGTTTGATCTTTGCGATGCTGTTAGCTGTGACTGGATGCGCCAGCGATCCACTGATGCTCAAAATTGTTAGCGCGCCTGAGGCCCTCATTCACGGCAAGCTCAATGCCGCCAGTGACACCAAGCCAATCTCGGATTTACCCGGTGGCGGCATGCTCTATGCGACTGATCGTGCCCCGGTGGGAATCTCTGAGAGCGGGTTTTATGGTGGAGCCCGCAGTCAAGCTTTGCGGGTCGGACTGGCAAAGCTGGAAGTGGGCGATAGCGACCTGACTTGGGAAAAGGCGCGGGAGATTTCCATTCTGAAGAACCAGGCGGCCAATTATCCGCTGCGCGTGACGGGCGTGGAAGAATTCGGTGCCCTGGACCCCCGCACACCTTTAACCGAGGATGGGGTGAGCGATGAGGCGGGCGTGGCCCGCGCCCGCTTTGCCAAGGAGATCAATGAACGCTTGGACCAATCGTCCCAAAAAGACGTATTCATCTATGTGCATGGCTATAAGGTCGTCTTTGAAAATCCGGTGCTGATAAGCTCAGAACTCTGGCATTTCTTAGGCTATGAGGGTGCGTTTATTGCGTTCTCTTGGCCATCGACGCCCAAAAGCACCGCCTATTTCGGTGATATTGACGCAGCAGCTGGCATGGCCCGCAATCTTCGCGAACTGATCGAGTTTGTGGAAACCTCCACCAAAGCAGAGCGGATTCATATTCTGGGCTATAGCGCCGGCACCCGCATGGTCGCGCGCGCGATGGAGCAAATCTCGCTGATCAATCGGGGACGCGAAACCGACCCCAAGCGCCTCGGTCACAAGCTCGAAAACGTGATGCTTGTCAGCAGCGATATCGACCGGGATGTCTTTGCGGCTTATTTGGCGGACGGCATCCTTGGGTCTCAGCGGCATCTGATCATTTATGGATCACAGCGCGACCGCGCCTTGCAGGTATCCAGCGTCGTAACCGGCCACAAGCGGCTGGGGTCCACCATGACGTCGAGCGAACTGACCCCCGCCTTTCGCCGCCTGCTGAGCAACAATAAGGACCGAATTTCCTACATCAATGTCTCGAATGCCGAGGACATTACGCTCGATAACGGACATGGCTATTTCCGTTCCAGTCCTTGGGTTAGCGGCGACATTTTGATGAAGCTCGCCTATCGACTGCCCCCGGAAGAAAGAGGCCTCGTGCGCGACCCGACGACTGGGATCTTGTCGTTTCCGCCAGACTATCTGCAGCGCATGAGTGCGATTCAATCGGCGAGCTTCGCAGCCCTGTGCTCAAACAAGTCCATAACGGTGCCTGTCGCCCCGAACTGTAAGGCGAAACCGCTGCTTACGCCGCCAAAGAAGTGAGAATAGAGGGGCTGGTTGGGTCAATGATGCACTTCGGGGCTTAGCTCCACCCTTTGGCTTGGTCTAATCCCGCAAAAACGCCAACAGTGGCGCGATGCTCTCCGTCGCATCTTCCTCATGCGGCACATGGCCGAGGGTGTCGAAGGTCGTTAGCCGCGCATCGGGCAGGGCTTTGAGATAATCTTGGGCATTTGCCACAGGGATAAGAGCGTCTTTCTTACCCCACAGCAGCAACACCGGCTGGGTGATTTTTGGCAGGATCGGCCGTGGGTCGAGGAGGACTGTTTGCTGCATGCGGGCCAACAAGGCGTCTCGGCTGCCTGGGGCCAGCGTAAGGTCGTAATAGCGGTCAAAAACCGCGTCGGTCAGCCGCTTTGGGTCGGCATAAGCGGCCTCGATATTGGGCCGATAGAGGGCTTTGGGCAGGACATAAGACATGATGGACAAAAGCGCGGGCACTTCGGCCTTCTGGCCATAGGAAAAGCCGGGGCTGGCAAACCCATCTGGCGAGATCAACACAAGCTTGCTGACCCGTTCTGGATGCTTGGCGGTAAAGGTCCATGCAATTCTGCCGCCCAAGGAATTGCCGACAAAGACGGCTTGCTTGATGTCCAGCTTGTCCATCAGCTTGAGGATGAGGGCGTGGGTACGCGCGTCAGTATAATCCCCTGTCGGATCTGGATCAGACAGGCCAGCGCCGGGCAGGTCTAAACGCACGACGCGGTACGTGCGCTCTAGCGGCCCGGCCCAAAGGTCCCACGTCTGTAGGCTAGAGCCAAAGCCATGCAGAAGAATGATGGTTGGCGCTGATTTAAGGCCCGTGTCGCGGATATGCAGGCGAAAACCGCCCATATCGACGAGGTCGGTGGGACTGTTCAGATAACGCGCCTCCAGCTCTTCTCGCGAGCGATCCGGGGTCCAGAGCCAGAAGGCTAGGGCTACAAGCAAGATCAGACCGATGGCACCCGCTCGTTTCAGTGTCATTGCATCCCTGCTTTCATTACCCAATTACGGTCGCACAAACTTGCTTAGAAACTTAGTTGTCATTCTATCTTGGATATTTATGATGGACCCACTTCTAGACCAAGCGAAGGCGTGAGCGGATGAAAAAAGCAATCATTTGTCTGACCTTGATGGTCAGCGGCTGTGTGTCCCCCTCTGGCTTGTCTGGCACAGTGCCAAACCCAGAAGATCCAAGATATAGCTCGCCCAATTGTCGCGCTATTCGCGCGATGGCGGCGGATTATGACTTCAGGTCTTGGTCGCGCACAGGTTTGGCGCTTGCTGCTGAAAGCTCTCACAAGCGACTAAAGGAGGTGCCCTCAACCAAGTCTGTCGCCACCCATCATGAGCGCGGACCCATGATCGAAGCGGGTGTGCGGGATTTGTGCACGTCCTAGCGCGATAGGCCCCTCACCTTTTTTGACGCGGCTGGTCGCGCCGCCAGTCCCAAGGGGCCTCGAAACTACCCTTCCACATGCCTGCCTTCGCGGCTTTGGCCTCTGCTTCATAGGGACGGTAAGCTTTAGAATAGCGTCGAAAGGCCAATGCATGGCCATTGCGCACCATCCAAGCCTGTAGGTCTTCCCCCGCCACAGAACAGCGCGCCACGACACGGTCAAAACGATCCTTGCCAGTCGGCTGACAGGAGACGGCCCGCGCGCCCACCTTATCGGACAAGGCAAATGCCGCACGCTGGCCGCAGCGATAGGTTCTGGCTGCTTGATCTAAACAGGTTTGTGCGGATTCGGGCGCATCAATGCCGAACAGGCGGATGCGCGTGCCTTGAACCTCCAACGTGTCGCCATCAATGACCGAGGCCCGGCCTTGCAGAGGCCCCGCCGATGCGTTGGCCCCTGCCTCTAAGGGAAACGAAAATAGGCCGCCAAAAGCAACCAGACACAAAACACTCTTGGGAACACACATGAACGCGACACACTATAAAACACAACTAGCTGGCCTGATCATGGTTTGTGCGCCAGTGCAACTCCAGTCCTCGCCCGTTCAGGCTAGCGGCGGGGGTAAGCCGGAACACAATGCCAGCCAGTGCAGCGGCTGTAGCTGTCGCGGTGGCCCCGGTTGGCGCTCTAAGCGCAAAGGTCCTTCTTTGAGCTGGAAGCAGCTCTGCAGGGAATGCAGTAATCCTCCGAGCACCGTGGGGTGCACGATAAAGAACTGAGCGTGCTAAGAAAGGTTATCGGGTTTAGTCGTCAAAACCGACAAAGGTGGTGGCGTCGGCCACGCTCTTGCGCTCTGACACCACCGCATTTGCCGGGAAGGTCTCGTCTGGCCATCCCAGCGCAATGCTCTTCATGATGACTTGATCGTCTGCAATGCCAGCGTGTTCGCGCACGACTGGCGATTGCATGATGCCTTGGCTATTGATCACGGTACCAAGTCCGCGCGACCAAGCTGCATTGACCAAAGCGGTTGCCACCGCCCCGCAGTCAAAAGGCGTATCGTCGCTGCCATCTAGGACTTTGTCATAGGTGATGATGATGCACACCGGGGCGTCAAACTGGCGAAAGCCGCGCAGCACCCAATCCTGCCGCATGACTTGATCTTCGCGCGCGATCCCCATGGCGGCAAACAATTGCTTGGCGACGCCCACTTGGCGATCCCGGTGCACGCCCGCAAAGGCCCCACCAATGCGAAACTCGCGCGAGTGCGGCACGCCAGCAAGATTACGCTCGGTATTACCCGCGCGAATGCGGTCTAAGGGTTCACCCGTTAGGACATAGAAGTTCCAAGGCTGGGTATTCATCGACGACGGTGCGCGCATGGCCAGCGCCAAAATCTCCTCGATCAACTCTTTCGGCACAGGATCTGGCTTATAGCCACGAATGCTGCGCCGACCCAAAACAACCTGATCGAATTCCATATGATACCCCTAAGCCGTTCTGCGCTTTACGCGCTTTCTTCCCTCCTACAGCGACGCAGGCGGGTTGGTCAAAATGCCGTAAGGTGAACTAGATCTCGCTCCCGCCCAAAAACCAAGTCTCTAACGTTTCCGAATTTACAAAGCCCAGAAACGCGCCCACACTCCATCAAAAGCGCCCATGATTTCAGATCAAAAGCAGGCGCAAATGACGGGGGCGGACATGGCAGACGGGCTTAATTCTCAATCTGACAGCACAAGTGTGAGGGCGAGCGTCCCGCCACCCAGTCTAGCGACCAAGATTTCCTATGGCTTTGGGGCAATAGCTTACGGTGTGAAAGACAATGGCTTTGGCTTCTTCTTATTGATTTTTTATAGCCAGGTTTTGGGCGTGGATGCGCGCCTTATCGGGCTCGCTATGACGATTGCCTTGTTTCTGGATGCGCTCAGTGATCCCGTTGTTGGCTATTGGTCTGATAATTTTAGGTCCAAATGGGGCCGTCGCCATCCCTTTATGTATGCTTCGGCACTCCCGGTTGCCGCGTCCTTTTTCCTTCTCTGGAACCCTCCAGAGGGTTGGTCGGATATAGCCTTGTTTTGGTATGTGCTGGTGATTTCTGTGTTGATCAGAACCTGCATCACCTTTTACGAAACACCCAGTTCTGCTTTGGCCCCCGAGCTAAGCGATAATTACGACCAACGCAGTGGGCTCTTGAGCCTCCGCTTTTTCTTTGGTTGGACCGGCGGCAATATGATGGCCGTGATTATGTTCGTGGTGCTGTTTCCAGCTTTTGCCACCCCCACCATTCCAAATGGCCAGTTCAATAAGGATGCTTATTCGACTTATGGCATTATCGCTTCGGTGATGATTTTTGTCGCGATTATGGTCTCTGCGCTGGGAACCCATAAGCGCATTGTTCATCTCAAAGCCCCACCTCCCGTGCGCACTCTGTCAATCGGCTTAATTTTCAAGGAAATTTTCGAGACTTTGGCCAATCGGTCCTTCATCGCTTTGTTTCTTGCAGCCATTTTCGGGTCGATTGCGTCAGGCCTGTCTGCGTCCATGACCTTTTATTTTACATCCTTCTTTTGGGGCTTCACGCCCCAACAGACCGGACTTTTGACCATTAGCGTCTTCGTTTCGGCGATCATCGGGGCAGTCATGGCCCCCCTTGTGACCAAATCAATCGGCAAGAAGCAGGGTGCGATGATCATTGGGTTGGTTGCTTTTCTGGGAGCACCCTTGCCCATCGTGCTGCGTCTTCTCGGAGTCATGCCGGAAAATGGCGACCCAACTCTGTTCTGGATCGTCATGCTCGCCAATATGGTCGATACGGGGCTGATCATTTGCTTTCAAATCCTGTCGGCATCCATGCTGGCAGATCTGGTAGAAGATGCAGAGATCAAGACCGGGCGACGGTCGGAAGGCATTTTCTTTGCGGCATCGACCTTCATTCGAAAATCCGTTCAAGGGCTTGGTGTGATCACGGCAGGCTTTGTCTTGGCGGCGGCGCAATTTCCTGCTGGCGTCAAGCCAGAGCAGATACCCGAAGATGCCCTAACCCGGCTTGGCCTATTCTATGTGCCAACCATTTTATTCCTATGGTTGACCATGCTGGCAATCATGTCGACCTATCGCCTCAAGCGCGAGGATCATGAGAACAACCTACGCGAGCTTGCTTCGAGACAGAACCAAGTCGCCGATTGAGAGACCGCTTTACGCACGACCACCCAGCAAAAAGGCCAGCCCGTCGGGCTGGCCTTTGAGTATGTCTATGTTTGGGTAAGCTCTAGAGCTTAAGCCGCAGCCTTTTCTCCAGCGCTCAAAGCCGCATAGCGCTTCAAATGCCAATCGGCGCTGCCGGCTTGGGTGTCGATCATGGTCAGGCGCTTGAAGTAATGGCCGATGGCCAGCTCGTCCGTCATGCCCATGCCGCCAAAGATTTGGATGGCGTTTTGACCAACAAAGCGACCACCGCGACCGATTTGCGTCTTAGCACCGGCGCAAGCCTTGGCGCGTTCCAGCACGTCATCTTCGCCACAGCGAATGGCGGCGAGATAGGCCATCGAAGTTGATTGCTCGGTCCACATGAACATGTCGACCATGCGGTGTTGCAGCACTTGGAACGAGCCAATAGCGACGCCAAATTGCTTACGCTGACGGGCATAATCAACCGTCATCGCATGGGCAACGCGCATGCCACCGACAGCCTCGGCGCACAAAGCGGCGATGACATTGTCTTGGGTCTCTTCCAACGCTGGCAGGATCCCGTCGACGGGGCCGATGACGGCATCAGCACCGACCGAAACATTCTCCAGATAGACGTCGCTGGCGCGCAGGCCGTCGACGGTTGGATAATCCTTGGTCGATACGCCTGCAGCAGACTTGGAAACCAAGAAAGCTGTCAGACCGGCACGCTCGCGCTGGCCACCTGCCGTGCGGGCAATGACGATCAATGTATCAGCTTGTGGCCCGCCAATGACGACCGACTTATGGCCGTTCAAGATATAGCCCGAGCCGTCCTTTTTCGCGGTCGTCGATACATCGGCCAAGTCATAGCGGCTCTTGGGCTCGCTGGTGGCGAGGGCATAGATCCCCTCACCGGTTGTGATACGACCGCCATGCTCTTCTTGCTGGGCGGCAGAGCCTGCCACGCGCAACAAATTGCCGCTGGCGACAACGGATGGAATGAAAGGCTCAACCACCAAGCCTTTGCCGAATTCTTCCATGATGACGAGCGTGTCGATTGCACCACCGCCAAGGCCACCCATGGACTCAGGCAGTGGGGCCATCATCAGGCCCATCTCAGCCATCTCAGCCCAGATCTCAGGCCGCCAGCCGGCTTCGGAATGAATGGCTTTGCGACGTGTGTCGAAATCATACTTTTGCTGGACCAGCTTTGCGATCGAGTCCCGCAGCATATTTTGTTCGTCGGTAAAATTGAAATCCATGTGGACGTTCCCTGAGTTCGTGCCTGTTCAGGCTCTGCATTATCACTGGATTGATAGCGCGTTTAGCGCACGATGCTAGAGGGGAAGCGCGGTTTAAGTCAGGCGATTACACATCAAAAATGCAAACAAGCCCGTGATCGCACGGGCTTGTTCAATGGATTGGACGCAAAGTCTTAGCCCAGACGGGCCAAAGCCGCTTCGTACTTCTGCTTCTCGGCCTCATAGGAGGCGCGCCGTTCACGCTGTTCGTCAATCACCTCAGCGGGTGCTTTGGCGACAAAACCTGGATTATCCAGTTTGCGGGAAACCGTCTCGATTTCCTTGGTGCAACGGGCAATCTCTTTGGACAAACGGGCTTTTTCTGCACCAATATCCATGACGCCAGCCAAAGGAATGGCAACAATCGCTTCGCCCAAGACAAAGGTCACGCTGCCAGCTGGGGCCGCTTCAGCTACCACCGAATAATCCAAGCGTGCCAAGCGGTCGATTTCAGCCTGATAACGCTCAAGGCGTTGTGCGGTTTCTTTAGACGCGCCGATCAGCAGCGCTGGAACTTTAGCACCCGCTGGCACGTTGGTTTCGCTGCGAAGCGACCTCAGGCCCGTGACCAAATCGACCACCCAGCCGACTTCCGCGGCGGCGGCTTCATCAATCAGGCTGGCATCGAGTTTGGGCCAAGCTTCATTGATCAACAAGCCCGCGCGTTTGGGACCAAACTCAGCTGTCTTGTCCCATAATTCTTCGGTCACAAACGGCATGAAGGGGTGCAGGACTTTCAAAATCTGATCGAGAACCCAAGCCACCGTCCGGCGCGTTTCAGACTTGGCTTCCTCGTCTTCGCCATTCAGCAAAGGTTTGACCAGCTCAAGATAGAGGTCGCAGAAAACACCCCAAACGAAGGCATAAGATGTCTGGGCCGCTTCATCGAAACGATGGGCAGAGAGAGCCGCTTCGACACCATGGGCGGTCTTGGTCAATTCCGACACGATCCAGCGGTTCAGCGTGTGTTTCACCGTGCTCGGCTCAAAAGCCTCCCACAGGCTACACTCATTCATCTGGGCGAAGCGGGCGGCATTCCACAATTTCGTGCCGAAATTCCGATACCCTTCCACGCGCTTATCGCTCATGCGGATATCGCGGCCGGGGCCGGCTGCAATGGCGAGGGTGAAGCGCAGTGCGTCGGCACCATAGGTGTCAATCAGAACCGTGGGGTCAATGATATTGCCCTTGGACTTCGACATTTTCTTACCGTTCTCATCGACCACGCGAGAGTGGATCACAACAGTCGAGAAAGGTGCTTTACCGGTGAAGTGACAGCCAAACATCATCATCCTGGCGACCCAGAAGAAGATGATGTCAAACATCGTCACCAAGGTGCTGGTTGGATAAAAGCGGCTCATCTCCGCCGTGTCTTCAGGCCAGCCAAGCGTAGAGAATGGCCAGAGGCCCGACGAGAACCACGTATCGAGAACGTCCTCGTCTTGGACCAAGGTCACATCGCGGCCATGCCTGGCCTTGGCCGCCGCATAGGCTTCGGCTTCGGTTTCTTCAACGAAGATTTGGCCCTCTTCATCATACCAAGCCGGGATCCGATGGCCCCACCAGAGTTGGCGCGAGACGCACCAAGGCTCGATATTGCGCATCCATTGATAATAGGTCGCTGTCCAGCTTTCGGGGACGAACTTGGTCTCGCCGCTTTCCACCGCTTTGAGCGCATTGACGGCAAGCTTGGCTGCATCGACATACCATTGGTCTGTCAACATCGGCTCAATCACGACATCGGAACGCTCACCCAGTGGCTGTGTGATCAGCTTGTCTTCGACTTTGAGCATCAGGCCGCGCGCATCAATGTCAGCAACCACTCGCTTGCGCGCCTCAAACCGGTCGAGGCCGCGATAGGCTTCGGGGATATAGTCGGCATCCAACATCCGGCCCTTGGTATCGAGCAGGATGAACATCTCAATATTGTGGCGACGGGCAACCTTATAGTCGTTGAAGTCATGCGCGCCGGTGATCTTCACCGCACCTGAGCCAAAGTCTGGGTCTGGATATTCATCGGCAATGATCGGGATCAAACGATCTGCCAGCGGCAGCAGGCAGCGCTTGCCCACAATCGACGCATAGCGCTTGTCACTGGGGTGAACGGCCACAGCGCCGTCGCCCAACATGGTTTCAGGGCGCGTTGTGGCTATCGAAATATAGTCGCGAGTTTCAAACTCTGTAGGCTCGCCGTTTTCGTCAAACGCGATCGGGAACTCATAGGTCTCGCCATTTTCCAGCGGATATTTGAAGTGCCAGAAATGCCCTGCCCGCTCTTCGTTGACCACCTCGAGGTCCGAGACGGCGGTTTCAAAGTGGGGGTCCCAGTTAACCAAGCGCTTGTCGCGATAGATCAGACCTTCTTTATGGAGCTGGACAAAGACCTTGCGCACAGCCGCAGACAAGCCGTCATCCATGGTAAAGCGTTCACGGCTCCAGTCACACGACGCGCCCAAGCGCTTGAGTTGGGTGGTGATTGTCCCGCCGCTCTCGGCTTTCCAAGACCAGACGCGCTCTAGAAATCTTTCCCGCCCCAATGTCCGACGATTTTCATTGGTACCGCTTTGCGCCATCTGACGCTCAACCACCATTTGGGTCGCAATACCGGCGTGATCGAGGCCCGGTTGCCACAGGACGGACTTGCCGCGCAGCCTCTCAAAGCGACATAAAATGTCTTGCAGCGTGCAATTCAGCGCGTGGCCAATATGCAGGGATCCTGTAACATTTGGGGGCGGAATAACGATGGAGAAAGTCTCGGCGTCTGGATCGGCTTTTGGCTTAAACGCGCCTGATTGTTCCCACGCCGCATAAAGGCGAGGCTCAGCAGCTTGAGCGGAAAAATGACTTTCTAACATGTGTGTCCCGAGTAAAGGTGATGTGGGCGGCGGGGATTAGCCCCATTGGCACCAAACAAAAGCGACGTTGGCATACCATGCCAACGCCGTTCTTTTGAAGACTTTCTGCTGTTGGAAGCGGCCTCAAGGGCGCAAAGCACAGTCTTAGAAGGAGCGACGGGCGATCCGTGCAACTTCGGCTTCGACTTTTTCTTCCACAATGCGGGGCAAATTCGCATCAAGCCATTCTTTCAACATCGGCTTAATGAGTTCACCCACCATGGCTTCCACCGTATTGCCCGAGATGAACATGCCGGGAAGCGTGGTGTTGGGGGCCAATTTTGCAAACACGCTCGATGTCTTGTCGGCAATCGGATTGCTGACGAGACCTTGATCGAACGGGAATGGTGCTGGCTCAGGTTCTGGTGCCGGCACATAGACTGGTTCAGGCACGGGTGCTGCAGCGACAGGAGCTGGCGGCGGCGCTACTGGCTCGGGCTCAGGCTCTGGCTCTTCCACGCGATCTTCGACAATAATTTCTTCCAGCGCGACTTCTGGCTCATCATCGACAGGCAAAGCGTCAAAGTCGAAATCTGGCGAGACGGTTTCTGGCATTTCCACTACGGGCTCGTTCAGTTCCAAAACTTCATCACCGAAATCAGGTTCTGCCACAGGTGCGGCCTCAGCTGCTGGAGCTGTGCTATCATCTTCAGAAATAATCCGACGGATCGAGGCCAGGATTTCTTCCATAGTCGGTTCGGCTTGTGCGTCTGCGGCGCTCATAATATCCCCATGGTGTGCGAATCGCACATGAAGTTCAGCAAGCTAACTTGGATTGCCAACCAAAGTCTAGCGATGCCCCGAATCTGACAACAAATCGTTAAAATGCAAATGCAGGTGCAACCGAAAAGCCCGGCAATTCAGGAACCGTCGCATCAAAAACAACGCGTCCAGCGACACTTGTTCCACTCTTAGTGAAGATATTTGCCGTGCCCATTGGTCCTTTCAGAACAACGACGCACAAGCGGCCCTGCTCTGCCAAGACTTTTGTCCAAGCTTCCGGAAAAGTCTCAACGCCGCCATCGACGAAAACAACGTCAAACGGGCCGGCAGGCGGAGCGTCCAGTGCCCCCACCACGCTGTTAACCCCAGCGACCTCAACAGCCACATCGTCCAGCATTGTGACCGTACAGCCCAAGGCGGCGAAAACAGCAGCGCTATAGCCGCCGGCACCGCCAATCACCAAAACCCGTTCGCCTGCCATGACGTTCGCGGCTTGAGCCAATTTCGAAAAATCCCTTGGCTTCCATAACCAACGGCCAGACGGTGTCGGGGATGTCACTTCGGCATAAGCAAAGGCACGCTTTTCCGGGACGACAAAGGTTTCTCGTTCCACAACGCGCATTGCGCTTTGTAATGCCAGATCACTAACATCATTGGTACGAACTTGGCTTTCGATCATCGTGTCGCGTGCTGCCGCAAAATCCATGTCGGTCCCCGTACCCTTGCTTTAAGCTATTCAATCCAGCGTGCGGACTCATTACAAGGAATTGGGTCTTGCGGGCAAGAATGGATAACTGTCCAAAGTCGTCAGCATCGCGCTTTAGTTGCAGCGCCAACCTGCAGACATTCATTGCCGCTTAAGGCCTCCTCTGTTACATCCCCCGTCCACCCGCTTGCTTCTGCGTCTAGAAGGCCTCGTGGCGGAGTGGTGACGCAGCGGATTGCAAATCCGTGTACCCCGGTTCGATTCCGGGCGAGGCCTCCACCCCCCCCTTTTTCCTTTAGCCGATCTTGTGATTAATCTGTGGCGCTCGTTGGGATGTCATCGCCCATCAGATAGCGTGGCCCAGCCCCATGTTTTCTGGCTTGGTCCTCGGGATTGAATAGCGCACAGGTCTCTAAGGACAGGCAGCCGCAGCCAATACAGCCGTCCAAGCGGTTGCGCGTTTTGGTTAGCGCCTGAATTTTGGTGTCGAGCGTCTCAGCAATGGCTTGGCTGATGGCGCGCCAATCGCGAGCATTCGGCGCACGCCCCAGTGGCAAACGGTCAAGCTGTGCTTTGATCTCATCCAAGCTCAACCCCAGTTGTTGGGCGATCTTGATGAAGGACAAGCGGCGAATATCAACGCGCTGAAAGCGCCTTTGTTGACCCGAGCTACGGTGTGCGATGATCAGACCACGGGCTTCATAGAAGCGGATTGCCGAGACAGAGAGGCCGACCCGATTGGCGATTTCTCCGATGCTCAAAACGTCATGTGCCTGCACTGCGATTTCCCTGAATTTAAATCTTGACCTCAATCTAGGTTGAGGTTGCATAAACCCATCTGTCGAGTCAGCGCTCACGCTAGGAGCTTCTCAGATGACCCAGTCTTTTCTTGAACACGTCAATGTCACAGTCGCCGATGCAGATCATTCTGCAGCATTGTTAGCCAACTTGTTTGATTGGCACATCCGCTGGTCTGGCCCCGCCCGCGATGGCGGCTATACGGTCCATGTCGGCACCGCAGACCAGTATCTTGCTGTTTACCAGCCGAGAGAGGGCCAGAGCCAAGATTTTCCAAAGGGGGTGCCGCTGAACCATCTCGCGATCGTTGTGGAGGATTTGGATACGGTCGAAGCCAAAGTAGTCACCCAAGGCCTCACGCCCTTCAACCATGGCGATTATGAACCTGGTCGCCGCTTCTACTTCTTTGACAATAATGGCATTGAGTTTGAGGTCGTGTCCTATAGCTAACGTGGCGGGCCTCTGCCACGACGCAGACAAGGCGGTCGTCTGCGGGATTTTCCTGCCGATGTAGGCCCAGCGGGCCAAGTCGCGTAAAATGCGACTGTTTTGTCGAGATCATTGCTGCCAACAACGACTTGGCTGAACATGGGGTTCTTGGGTGAAATTGAGCTTACCGCGATCTTCCTGAATATCTCAAACAGATGTCGCTGTGTCCAACTAGCGGCCCCCTTACAGTCCCCGCTATTCCCTCGCGCCCACACGCACCCCAGATGTCACCCAATCGGCAATGCGCTGATCACCAAAAGGAAACTCATATGCTTATCGATCAGCTCAATTGGCGCTATGCAACCAAGAAAATGGACCCGAGCAAAAAAGTCAGCGAAGACAAGATTGCGAAGATCCTTGAGGCCATTCGTCTCACCCCAACTTCAAGCGGTTTGCAGCCTTACGAAGTAATTTTGGTCACCAATCCAGAAGTCCGCGCGCAAATTCAGGCCGCGGCATGGAATCAGGCCCAGATCACGGAAGGCTCGCATGTTTTGGTTTTTGCCGCTTGGGACAATTATACCGTTGAGCGCATCAATCACATGTTTGACCTCACCAACGAAATCCGCGGCTTTAAAAACGATGGCTGGGAAAATTATCGCGACATGTTGTTGGCGACCTATCCACAGCGCGATGCGGAAGCCAATTATCAGCATGCTGCCCGTCAGGCTTATATTGGCTTAGGTGTCGCGATGGTTGCTGCCGCTGAAGCCCACGTGGATGCCACGCCGATGGAAGGCTTTGACCCAACAGCTGTGGACAAGATTTTGGGCCTTCGTGAACGTGGCCTACGCAGCGTTGTGATCGTGCCCTTGGGCTATCGTCAAGAAGAAGGCGATTGGCTGGTAAATCTTACAAAAGTGCGCCGCCCCACCGCCGATTTCGTCACAGAAGTGCAATAGTAAAGCAGAATTACCTACCCATCAGTAATGATCAAATTAACCGAACATTAAGGTTAGAATCATATTAACTGCTCTCATCTTCTTCGGAAGATACCCCACCATACCCGATCTTAACGGGGGGCCCGCAACGGCTCCCCGCTTTTTTTGGTGCTATGGTTTAACGTGCCTTAGGTGTCATGATCTGCAGCTTGCTGCATTCAATCGGCATCAAAGGCTTGCACGATCCGAAGGTGGCGGTATAAGGCGCGCCTTCAAGTGTTCCCCGATAGCTCAGTTGGTAGAGCAAGCGACTGTTAATCGCTTTGTCGTAGGTTCGAGCCCTACTCGGGGAGCCACTTTCCTCACCCCCTCAAAATCCACTTGAAGCAAGAGATCGACGCAAGCGCGGTCGAGGTTGTATGGCTGTATGGCCAAGACCGCGGCCTAGGGAATTTCGGCTACTACCTGAGCATTCATGCGGGCCTGCATCTCCCACAATTCGGCATAGACCTCGCCCTTGGCCAAGAGCGCTTCGTGGCTGCCCCGTTCAGCAACTTTGCCATCAGCGAGCACGATGATTTCATCTGCATCAGCCACAGTTGATAAGCGATGGGCGACGACCAATGTTGTGCGGCCTTTGGCAGCATCTTCTAACGCTTCGCGAACTTCGGCTTCAGTAACCGAGTCGAGGCTGGAGGTTGCTTCATCGAGCACGAGGATCGGCGGATTTTTCAAGAGAGCACGAGCGATCCCGACACGCTGACGCTCCCCCCCCGAAAGTTTCAAGCCGCGCTCACCCACTTTGGTTTGAAGTCCCATCGGTGCGGCCGCAATCAGGCCCTCTAAGCGCGCCATTTTGGCCGCCTCGTCGATTTCCTCAGGCGTGGCATCTGGACGCCCATAGGCGATGTTATAGGCCAAAGTATCATTAAACAGCACAACGTCTTGGGGCACGAGGCCAATGGCCGCGCGCACGCTTTCTTGGGTCACGTCGCGCAAGTCCTGGCCATCAATGCGAACAGCCCCGGCCTGGGGATCATAGAAGCGAAATAGCAGGCGCACGATTGTGGACTTCCCCGAACCAGACGGACCAACAATTGCCACTGTCTTGCCGCTGGGGATGGTAAAAGAGACGTCGGATAGCCCCGCATGGCGACCGTCATGCACAAAGGCTACACGGTCAAATTCTACCTCGCCTTGGCTGACGTCTAAAGCTCTCGCTGACGGCTTGTCTGCAATGTCAGGGCGTTCATCAAGGAGCGCATACATGGCTTCCATGTCGATGGAACTTTGTTTGATTTCGCGCCATGCAAAGCCAAGAATATTGAGTGGCCCATACAGATTCAGCATAACAAGCGTCACAGCGGCAATATCGCCTGCCCCCATCGTGCCACGAGAAATCGCATAGCCTGCGGCGGCCACCATGGCTGCCAGACCCAAATTCTGGATAAATCCTTGCGCAGCGTTGAGGCCTTGGAGGGTGGCGTTGGATTGCACGGAGGCTTTGGCATAGGTTCGAACCGCTTGATTATAGCGCTCGGTCTCGCGCGCTTCAGCGGCAAAAGCTTTGACCGTTTCGAAATTCATCAAGGAATCGACTGCCCGGCCTGTTGCTTCGCTGTCGGCATCATTCATATCGCGACGATATTGCAGCCGCCATTCCGTGATCGCCAAGGTGATGATCGTGTAGACCACGACCGTTGAAGCCGCGATCAGGGCAAAGAACCAGCCATACCGCAGGCCTAAGACTGCTGCTGCCATCACCAGCTCAATCAAAGTTGGCCCAATATTGAAGGCAACAAAGCGGGTTAAAAAGTCGATCGCGCGAACACCGCGTTCAATCGTGCGCCACACCGCGCCCGTGCGCTTGGATTGATGGAACCGGATCCCAAGGGCATGAACATGGCCGAAAACAGCAACCCCTGCCCGCCTTTGTGCTTCTTCACTGACAGGCTGGAAAATGGTGTCGCGCAATTGGGGGGCACCCGACCCCAAGAACCGCATCAACGCCCATGCGCCAATCGCCATCAGAAACACAGCATCCCAGGACGGATTGTTTCCACTGCTCAGGCCATTCACGGCATCAGCCAGCACCAAAGGGGCGCCGACAATGAAAACCTTGGAAATGAGCGTAAGGCCAAGGGCTAGCCCCACTCTAAAACGCAGCTCTGGTGTATCCAGTCCACCGATCAAACGCACGAGGCGCGCTAAAGCCCGTCCGATGGGTGAAATCTCATTGGCTGCGTCGGAAGCTGTGCGTTCACCTTTTCTCATATCTTGCACATAGGCAATCTTGGTTAGGATTGAACAGCCCAAATGTGTTTGCTGGCAAGGCCTGATGCACAATTGTCAGGAAACATGCATATAGCGCACGCAAAATAAGGTGTGCCGCTGAAGTGAGTCGGGTGCACATTCGGACGTCCGCTTAAGGAACACGGCATGACCAAACTGAAATCTGTCTGCGTCTATTGTGGTTCATCCAACAAAGTAGATCCTGCATTTCTCGAGCTTGCTACGAGGATGGGCCAAGAAATTGCCAAACGTGGCGTTCGCCTTGTCTATGGCGGCGGCAATGTTGGCTTGATGGGGGCATCGTCCCGTGCAGCGCATGAGGCAGGTGGCGAAGTTCTTGGCATTATGCCGCACTTTCTGACCAAGTGGGAAAAGCCTAATCCCGCTTTTGAGACCCGTATGGTTGAGACAATGCACGAGCGCAAATGGGGCTTGTTTGCCGAATCCGACGCGTTCATCGTCCTACCCGGCGGCATAGGCACTTTGGAAGAAGTGGTTGAGACTCTGTCTTGGCAGCGCTTAGAGCTCCATCAAAAGCCGGTCGTGTTTGTTGGGCGCGCTTTTTGGCAACCATTTGTCGATTTGATTGAAGCTACGATCGAGACGAAATTCACGCCGGAAGCTTTTCGCGACTCCTTCTTCTGTGTGGACACACCAGAAGAAGCCATGGACGGCTTAGAAGCCGCGCACGCGACAGCGTAAGACCACTCTTCCAGCACCGAAAACAATTCCCTGTTGAGAGCGTCGCCAGCCGCTGGCGCGACAGCTCATGCATGCCCACAAATTCCAGGCCAAAAAACAGCCTCAAAACTCAAAATACGTAAAAGTAAATTTGATTAGATTTTTTATACATTGAGATTAAATTTTATGGAAAATATAATTAAATTTTTATATTATACACTTTATCGACGAAACCGGTCAGTTTTTAGTATATAAGATATTGATTTTTATATGATTTAAATCGTTAACTGTAATTGAATATTTATTTTGAGTTTGATTCGTTTTATTACTTAAGTCGCAACTAAGTAAACACTTTACTTTTCGGTAAATTTGTCCGACAAACTCTTAAGATGGTGCCCTGTGGGGGGCTAGCAAGCTCAAGGGTTTGGATGCTTCACGGCGATCCTTCGAGGGCTGAGTTCGGCTCGCGGTTGATTGGATACAAAGTGTCAGCTTGGGGGCATGGGCACCGGCCGTAACGCAGCTGGGGGAAAAGAGGCTGTAGGTTGATGGAAGTGGATAACTTTATGCTTGCGCTGCAAGAGGATGAAAGTCTGGGCAGAACAGCGATGGAGTCTGACGGCAGCACTCTTGCCGGTGGCCGTGCTTTCGACAATCAAGTCCAACGCTATCTCAAGGCTGCTGTTCGCCGCCATGACCTTACAGCTCGCAGAAATCGCACGCTTGCAAGCGTTCTGCAGGAATGGACTGAGGTTGGTTTTGCAAAGGCACAAGTTGCTAGCATCGCGAACCGTGCCGGCATGTCGACGGCAAGCCTTTATCAGCAGTTCCAAGACAAGAGGATCCTGTTTTGCGAAGCCCTCAGCTTCGGCCATGCAATCCTGCTGGATGCGCTTGCAACCTATCGCAAAGATCCAAATCCGATCCGCGACTTAACAGCCATGCTTTGCAATTACGTTGAGACATTATCCCAACCCGCACCACAGCAAATGCTAATTGCCCAAAGCTCTATGTTGCTCGATCCCGAGTTCCAAGCAGATGTCAGCGCAATCGCAAACGAAAATCATGCCAAGATCAAACAGATCTGGTACGCCAAGGTCCAAAAATGGGCTGACGCGGGCTGGGTCCGGCTGGATCAATTTGAGGCGCAGAGATGCCATCTTGCAAGTGCCTTTGAAATACAGGCAGTCCCTTGTTTCAAATTGGGGCCAATAGCGAATGCGCCTGATGGCAATTGGCCAGCCGATGTCCAACAAGTCGTTTGCGATTTTTTCAAGCTCTATGGCACTGAAAAATTCAAGCAGCAAAAAGTCTTCTCTAATTCGGATTTCGACATAGCAGCTTTTTAAGTTTTATTGACTCCTAAAGGACAAAAAATGATCAGCCTTTACTTAGCTAACCAACTCGCTCGACTTGCACTCTATTTGGCGAACCGACCCGAGGAAAGGCTCAAAAAGGGTTAGTCATGACTGCTGCGCCAGCTCATCCTAAGCCGAACCTGTTTTTCGAACAGCAGATATCCGAACGATTGTCGGTGACGATGTCGCGTCAAGATGACGGCACGCGCTCATATCTCGTCTTGGCTGCAGTTCTGCAAGAATGGGCGGAAGTGGGTTTCTTAAGCGCCCAAATGCCAAGCATTGCTGCGCGCGCTGGTCTAACGTCTGCGACCCTCGATCGATTATTCCCCAACCGCGCTGATCTACACCTGGAAGCATTGGCTCTTGGACAACAATTAATTGTCGAGGCGATGAAAAAATGTCCGTCGCACCCAGATCCGATGTTGGACTTGCTTGAATTGGCACAGCACTATGCGTCCATTTTGCAAGAACCCTATTTCAAACAATTCTCGCTATGCCAAACCATCTTGATTCGGATGGATTCCCACGTGAGAGAGCTGGCCAGTGTCATCGCGTTGGCTGGCAACGCCGAACTCAAGCAGTTTTGGCACGATCGCATCGCTTCGTTGATACAAGAGGGTCTTTTGCGCCCTGCCTCTCTCAACCATATGATTTTCCGCCTAACCGCTCCAATCGAAGCCCAGACATCGCATTGGTATCAAACGAGCCGCAGTAGTTATACTCCCGACGGTGAGTGGCTCCAAGAGATTACCAACATTGTTGAGAACTTCTTTGCGATTTTCGGCACCGAGAAGTATCAGTCTCTGCGTCCAAGTTTTGCTCGCGACTGGTCTGACTTAACTACTGAGCTTGATATGCAAACGCTGCGCAACAATCGGGCAGTTGATGCAACCGCAGAGCCTTAGAAGTTACCACAGCTCAATCAACCCTGAGCACTGATTGCAGAAAATCGTATATTTTTTTAGTTACTTAAGCGAAGTCGGGACTTTCACAATAGCTTCTCCCGACATTCATTTAAACAGCACAGGTAGAACAAAAACCTAGAAATTCTTGGAAGAATATAAATGGATGCGCAAAATCAGCGGCCCACGAAGAGCCATAACTTTGAGACGAAAATTAAAGCGCTCTTAGTGGCACAAGCTAAGCGGCAAGATGACGAAACGCGCAAAAAACTAATCTGCGCGAGCGAATTAAAGGAGTGGCTAGAAGCTGGCTTCAACGAGGCCAATGTAACACGGGTCGCCAGCCAAGCGGGCGTGTCGACGGCCACGCTCTATCGTCTCTACCCAGATCGCAATCAGCTTTACCTCGACGCGCTTAAACTGGGCAATCAGCTCCTTTTGGACATGGTTTTGGACGCCCCACAACATCCTCACCCATTTCGTAACCTTATTGAATTGACCTATCATCTCACATCGATCTGGCAGCAAGCCAGTGTCCAATTGTTTTACTTTATTCAGGGCTTTATCCTGCAGACTGAAACCGAGATTACCGCAGATGCACGCGTGATTGCAGCGAGGATCAGTCAAGAATTCAGACATTTCGTCGAGGCAACTCTCGATCGTTTAGTTGCTGATGGGTTTATCGAGAACCAAGACCGGCAAATAATGTTCACCAGGCTAGTTGGTGACATCGAAGTAAGAACCAGAAGCTGGTATGGCGACCTTGGCAAGCCTTATCAGCCAGCCACCAGCTGGTATCATGAAGCCGTCAAAATCGTTGAAGAATTTTATCTTGTTTATGGCACAGCCAAGTTTCGATCTGTACGGCAGCAATCCAACATCGCCTTTTTGGACGGCGGAAGCCTAGAAAAAACGCCTATTCAGGAAATTGATGAACCAAACTTCTATGGATCGATAGAAAGCCATCTTCCATTTTTGAAGGACTTAGAGAACTCGCTACGAGTCAATCCTACGCCGGCAAGCGCGCACGAATTGATGATGCTAGAGTTACAGCGCATGCTGACCAAAAGCCCGAATAGGTTGGACGTCACCAATCGCAGGGGCCGCATCGTCGCCTCGGCGGCTATTGTTATCTACACGCAAGGCTTTCAAAAGCTAAGTATGGCAAGTATTGCCAAACAGGCAGGTGTTTCCACCGCGACGCTTTATCGTCTCTCCCCGGCAAACTGGGATCTCTATCAGGCCGCCTATGGGTTAGGGGTCAGCATTTATTTGGCGTGGCTTGGGCGAGATATACAAGCCACCAACCCCTTGATCGAGTTTACGCACTATAACTCCATCTTTTTTGAAACGTTTTTCGATGTACAATCCAAAAATGCTTGGTCCTTGGATCAGTTACGTGGGGAACCATCGGAAATTGAGCAGATGCAGCGCTATAGCGAGATTAAAGTCCAAGTCCAAAGTTTGATCTGGCAAAAGCGCTTCGCCAAGCTTTACGCCGAAGGTTACATCAAGGAACCGACAAGCTGGGACCTAATCCACACCTTCCAAGGACCAACGGCAATCCCGATTGGACTCTTCATGCGCGAAGGCGTGGCCGCGCTGCCCAAAAGCTCTTGGTTTAAAGAATCCTGGCGCATCACGGATGAGTTTTTCAAAATCCACGGCACCCCTCAATTCCACGCGATGCGCAAGAAAATGAATTGGGATGGGGAGTTAGAAGCCCATCTGGCTAAAACAGCCTAGGACGCCCTACCCGCCAAACGGCTTGCAGCACGCTCTGGGCCGATCAGCATGAAGATCCACTTCATCTCTGGCCCATGTTCTTGGCCCGTGAGAGCCTTGCGCAAGGGCATGAAGAGGCCTTTGCCTTTTGCCCCGGTCGCCGCCTTCACTGCCTCTGTAAAGCCCGACCATGATGTTTCATCATACGGACCAACAGGCAGCAGACCCAGCGCCGTGGCGATGAAGTCTGGCTCATCAATCTGAGGCTCAATCGGGCCTTGAACCACTTTGGCCCACAGCGCCACATCGTCAAATTTTGCAAGGTTGCCGCGAACGGCCAGCCAGAAAGCTTCACCCAGATCGCAATCAACCGCGGCTAGGCGCGGCTGGATCGTCGCATAATCGGCATGCTGCAGCAATTGCGCATCCAGACGGCGAACGTCTTCAGGGTCAAAACGGGCTGGCGCGCGGCCGATCTTACCAAAATCAAAGCCAGCAACCAGCGCGTCCAAATTGTCGACAGCCTCAACCGGGTCCGATGTGCCGATCCGTGCCATCAGGGACAAAACCGCCAAGGGTGCAACCCCCTGCTCGCGCAGGCTCTCAACCGATAGAGAGCCAATGCGCTTGGACAAGGTCTCACCATCGACACCGACCAACAGCGGGAAATGGCCGAACTCAGGGCGCTTGCCGCCCGTCAGCGCTTCGAAAATCTCAGCCTGCGCGCCCGTATTGGTCACGTGGTCTTCGCCGCGGATCACGTGGGTGACGCCCAAGTCCACATCGTCCACGACCGACGGCAACGTATAGAGGTAAGCCCCATCTTCACGGATCAGCACTGGATCAGACATCGAGGCTGTATCGACCGTTTGCTCACCCCGGATCAAATCCTGCCAAGCTACCCGCTTGCCTGAGAGTTTAAAGCGCCAGTGGGGCTTGCGCCCCTCGGCTTCAAAGGCGGCCTTGTCTGCATCTGTGAGGGCAAGAGCTGCGCGGTCATAAACCGGGGGCAGCTTGCGCGACAGTGCGATCTTGCGCTTACGATCCAATTCTTCCGACGTCTCATAGCAGGGATAGAGCAGGCCTGCTTCGATCAGCCGATCGCGCGCCTTGTCGTAAATATCAAAGCGAGCCGACTGCCGCGCTTCCTCATCCCAGGTCAGGCCAAGCCAAGTCAGGTCCGTGCGAATGCCATCCTCATAGGCCTGAGTAGAACGCGCCGTATCGGTGTCATCAATCCGCAACAGGAAGGTGCCGCCATGTTGGCGCACAAACAACCAATTGCGCAATGCCGTGATGACATTGCCGACGTGAAGCTTGCCGGTTGGCGAAGGGGCAAATCTGACTTTCATGTTTCTTTCCTATCACGGCTGACTTAGCAGTCATGCCGCCGACAGGCGAGAGGGGCATGTGTAGGTAAGCCATCTTGGGGCTGCGGAAAAATTTTCATTAGCCTATAGACGAAAAAACGGAACAGAGTTAGAACATCGCCACTTTGTTCGTGCATCGTTCACGGTGCAATCGGATTTGACAGGGGCTGGCGTGTGCGCGCGCTCCGCAAGATAGGGGAAGTTGATGCTGACGTCCAAACAACGAGAGCTTTTGCTGTTCATTCATGAGCGTCTCAAGGAAACCGGCGTCTCGCCATCCTTTGACGAGATGAAGGATGCGTTGGACTTGGCATCAAAATCGGGCATTCACCGCCTGATTACGGCTCTTGAAGAACGCGGGTTTCTGCGCCGCCTCGCTCATCGTGCCCGCGCACTGGAAGTCTTGAAGCTGCCTGATAGTGCAACCACAGCCGCCCCACCCAAAGGTCGCCAACCGTTCACGCCACTGGTTGTGGGCTCAAAACCTGCCCCCTCGATCCCGGTCACCCCGCCTTCAGCAGCCAATGATATCGCGGTCTTGGGCCGCATCGCAGCGGGTGTGCCTATCGCAGCCATCCAGCATGAGATTGATCGGATTGCAGCACCCGACCAATTAGACCCTGCCCTGCACTTTGCCTTAGAAGTCAAAGGCGATTCCATGATTGATGCCGGTATCTTGGAAGGCGACTTCGTCATCATCCGCCGCACCGATGATGCCCAATCGGGCGAGATCGTTGTTGCCTTGGTCGATGATGAAGAAGCCACACTCAAGCGCCTGCGCCGTCGCGGCCAGTCTATTGCTTTGGAAGCTGCCAACCCCCGCTACGAAACCCGTATCTTCGGGCCAGATCGGGTAAAGGTTCAAGGCGTGCTGGCGGGGCTTTATCGACGGTATTAGGGGTGGTTTGGGGCTGAGGTAGGGCGCAGTCCGGTCGGACTGCGCCATTTCGTTTGCGTTAGTGCTGGCTTCGGCTCTTTCGACTTGGACGGCCATTGCCGCAGGCTGTGCTGTGCCAAAGGCCCAATTCGAGTTTCAGCCTTCAAGATGGGGTGTCAAAGTGCGCAATTGGCTTCGTCGACTAAGTTGATAAACCGCTTGGCTCCCCAACCTGCGCAGAGACAATCGTCCTAGGGCTTCAAGGCAAGCAGAGCGATACCTGAAACCCGTCCAAGTGGTTTAGTTAAGCACAAGCAGACAAACTAACCTGTTGTCCCCCTAAAACTCCGCCACCAAATCCACACCGGACGCGCTCTTCAACGCCCGGCGCGCAGCCACGTCGGTGGGGAAGCGACCAGGTGCCTGAATTTCGACTTCGCGGCCATCAGCGAGTTCGAGGACAACGCGCAATTCGCCAAAGCTGGAGGATGTGGCACCGCGCAAGGTTTCAGTGACACGCGCTAATTCGTCGATTGGTGCCCCGCGCGCGAGAAACACCTTAATCCCGGCACAGCCCGACATGTCGGTTTGGTCGAGGAGCTCAATCTTTTCAGCCGACAGCTTCAAGTCGCCATCGCGCAGCCGTGCTTTCGCCCGGAAACTGACCGAAGTGCCAGGGTCTAAAAAGTCGCGGGCTTCATTGAGGGTTTCAGGCATGATCATCACCTCAAACTCACCCGTTGGATCGCTCAACGTCACCCAAGCAAACTTACCACCATCACGCGCTGGGCGTTCCTTGCGAGCGCGCACAACACCGGCCATGCGGAAAATCGCGTCTGAGCCCTGCATTTTGGAGTTAATCTCAGAGAAAAAGACGGTTTGGCGGCGGCGCAACGCCTCAATCAAATCGTCAAGCGGATGGCCGGACAGAAACAGGCCAAGGGCCGCAAACTCATTGTCCAAACGTTCTTGCGCCGACCACGGTTTCACACTCGGCAAGGGTGCACGTGGCGGCGGGGCGGCATCGCCAAATAGGCTGGTTTGCGCACTTTGCCGATCTGACGCGGCCGCATTGGCATGGGCCACCAATTGGTCAGATGAGGCAAACACCAAGGCACGGTTAGGTTCAATCGAGTCAAAAGCTCCGGCCTTGGCCAGTGTTTCCAAGGTCCGACGGCCCAACGTGCGCGGATCAACCCGCTCGGCCAGATCGTGTAGAGATTTGAACTTGCCACCAGCTTGGCGGATTTCAACAACTTGAGCCATTGCAGCCACGCCAACCGACTTAATGCCGCCCAGAGCATAGCGAATGGCATTGTCTTGAACGGTAAAGTCAGCACCGGAATAATTAAGATCTGGCGACAAGACCTTGATCTTCATGCTTTTTGCTTCTTGCATGAAGGCACCCAATTTATCGGTATCATCAATATCGAGCGACATAGACGCAGCCATAAACTCGACCGGATAATTGGCCTTCAGATAAGCGGTTTGATAGGCGATCACGGCATAGGCAGCTGCGTGGGATTTGTTGAAGCCATAGCCAGCAAACTCACTCACCAACTCAAAGATACGGTCAGCAAGCTCTGCGTCTACGCCCCGTTCGGTGGCACCGCTGACGAACCGGTCCTTTTGCTTGGCCATTTCCTCAGGCTTTTTCTTACCCATCGCGCGGCGTAACAAATCGGCCTCACCCAAGGAATAGCCCGACAGGATTTGGGCGATCTGCATCACCTGCTCCTGATAGATAATGACGCCTTGGGTCTCCTTCAGAACTTGGACCAAACTTTCATGAAGATAATCAGCATCTTTGCGACCAAACTTCACATCACAATAGGTCTCGATATTCTTCATCGGGCCCGGGCGATACAGCGAGATAAGAGCGATGATGTCGTCTAAAGTATCGGCCCGCATCTTGCGCAACGTGTCGCGCATGCCTTGGCTTTCCAATTGGAACACGCCCATCGTCTTACCAGATGCTAAGAGCTCGTAGGTTTTGGGGTCATCAAACGGCAAAGTGTCGAGATCGACCGCAATGTCGCGGGCTTTCAGAAAGTCCAAAGCCCGCTGGATGACCGTCAGCGTCTTCAGGCCCAAGAAGTCGAACTTAACAAGGCCCGCAGGTTCCACCCATTTCATGTTGAATTGAGTGGCAGGCAGGCTAGAGCGGGGGTCCTTATAAAGCGGCACGAGCTCGTGTAGCGGCCGGTCGCCAATCACAACGCCAGCGGCGTGGGTGGAGGCGTTGCGGTACAGGCCTTCGAGCTCAATCGCGGCATCAAGGAGGGTGCGCACATCGGCATCACGCGACCGCTCTTCTTGGAGGCGCGGCTCATCCTTGATGGCTTGAGCCAAGGTTACAGGGGCGGCGGGATTGTTCGGCACCATTTTGGCCAGTCGGTCGACTTGGCCGTAAGACATATCCAAGACCCGACCTACATCGCGAAGCGCAGCCCGCGCCTGTAAGGTACCGAAGGTGATGATCTGCGCCACCCGGTCAGCGCCATATTTCTTCTGCACATAATCAATGACTTGATCCCGCTTCTCTTGACAGAAATCGATATCGAAGTCGGGCATGGAGACGCGTTCTGGATTTAAGAAGCGCTCAAACAAGAGGCCAAAGGCCAAAGGATCAAGATCAGTGATAGTCAGCGAATAGGCAACGAGAGAGCCTGCACCAGACCCCCGACCGGGGCCGACGGGGATGTTGTTTTCCTTTGACCATTTGATGAAATCCGCAACGATCAAAAAGTAGCCGGCAAACCCCATGCGATTGATCACATTGATTTCGTGCTCCAACCGTTGCTCATAGATTTCGCGGGCGACAACGGGTGGCCGCTTGGCGAGGCGCGCTTCAAGCCCTTGGCGAGCTTGGTTGGCCAATTCCTCCGGCTCATCGCGCCCATCGGCTGTGGTAAAGCGCGGCAGGATAGGTGCGCGCATCAGTGGGCGCACCGCACAACGTCGGGCAATGTCCACGCTATTGGCCAACGCCTCGGGCAAGTCCGCAAAGAGGGCGACCATATCGGCTTCACTGCGGAAACAATGATTAGCCGACACACGCTCGCGCTTATCATCGGCCACGCGGGTGGCCTGGCCGATACACATCAGAATATCTTGGGCGCGATGCCGCTCTGGGCTGTCAAAGCGCACGTCATTGGTCGCCACCAGCGGAAGATTGCCTTGATAAGCTAGATCAATCAGAAGCGGCTCAATTTGGCCCTCATCGGCCATGCCGTGGCGTTGCAGTTCGATATAAAGCCGCTTTGGGAACGCCTTGGCCAATTGGCGCAGCAACATGTCTGCTTCTGCTTTCAGATTGGCCAGCAGTGCGCGCGATAGAAGCCCTTCCCGCCCTCCGGTGAGGCAGATCACGCCCTCACTATGCTCCAACACCTTTTGAAGGCTAACATGGGGCAGGCTCCCTGCCGGAACCTCTAGAAAGGACAGGCTGGAAAGGGCCATCAGATTGGCCCAGCCAACCTCATTCTGAGCAATCAATGCCAAACTACCGTCTGGTCCAGCCGCCGCTCCGGCCTTTTGGCTCAGGAAGGAGACAGGCAGCGTCAAGCCCATGATGGGCTGAATGCCCTTTTCGGCCAAAGCTTCGGAAAACTCGAGCGCGCCAAACAGGTTCGGGTCCGAGATACCGACAGCGACACAACCTGCCTTGGAGGCAAAGCCCGCGAGCTTCTTGACCGTCATCGCGCCATCGAGCAGCGAATAGGCGGATCGAACCCGCAAATGCACAAATCCGGGACCAGCCAATATTGGTCTTCCCGCTTGCGATACCCCCGCAGAACCCGTCAAAGCGATGTTCCCCGAACTCTGATCACCACCAGAGAACGTGCCGTCTGAAAGAGAAATATCTGCCATAGGGCCACCTGAATCCGTCGACAGAATCATCACCAAAGAGGGACTTAGTCTGGCAGGACTCTTGAGGCTCTGTCAGCCCTCGCCGACAGAAATCTTGAAGCCATCCTCAACCGATGACAGCGCCCCAACCCCAAGCCATGAGGGTGAATGCGATAATTGCTGCGAAAGCGGCTGCGTCTTGAAGCTGGGCCATGTTACACCTACTTTGTTCTGCGTTCGTTCTATTCTTGTTTTGTTCTCATGACAAGAGGCTTTTTGCAGAACGATGGAACAAAGATTGAGGGTTCTAGTCCTGAACTAGAACACCGCCTTCGATGCGGAACACGCGGTCCATTTGTCGCGCTAAATCAAGGTTATGCGTAGCAACCAGAGCAGAGGTCCCCTCCTCCCGCGTTGCTTTACGGAAGGTGTCGAACACAAAGCTGGAAGTGGCGGGATCGAGGTTGCCGGTGGGCTCATCCGCAATCAAAAGGGCGGGTTGATTGGCAAGTGCACGCGCAATTGCCACCCGTTGCTGCTCGCCGCCCGACAATTGACCTGGTTGATGCTGCTTGCGGTCCGCTAGGCCCATCATATCCAAGAGTTGCTCCGCCCGGGCTTGCGCCTCGGCTGGGCCCACGCCTGCAATCCATTGTGGAAGAGCGACATTATCGACCGCGCTAAACTCCGGCAGCAAATGGTGAAATTGATAGACAAAGCCTAGCGCGGTGCGGCGCAAAGCGGTGCGTGCGGCGTCGGGCAGTTTCGTCGCATCAATGCCAGCCAGCTCTACCGTGCCACCTTGGGCGGCCTCTAGCAGACCAGCCGCATGGAGAAGCGATGATTTCCCAGAGCCTGACGGACCAATCAGCGCGACGATTTCGCCCGGCATAATGGTCAGATTTGCCCCTTTGAGGACTTCCAGCTCGCCCGCGCGGGTCTGATAGACCCGGCGCAAATCTGTGAGGCGCAGAACAGGGCTACTCATAGCGAAGCGCCTCCACGGGATCGAGCTTTGATGCCCGCCAAGACGGGGGCAATGTAGCGACCACACTTGCGATCGCTGCAAACAAGGCTGTCGTGATCACTTCATGCCATTCCACTTTGGCGGGGATCTGGCTCAAGAAATACACATCGGCATTGAAAACCGGGCCAAACACAAACTCGACCACTTTTTGAATGGTTTCGATATTCAGGCAGAACAACGTGCCGCCGATGGCCCCAGCCAGTGTCGCCAGAATGCCGACGCTTGCGCCCGACATCATAAAGACCCGCATGATGGAAGCGCGCGACGCCCCCATGGTACGCAGGATGGCGATATCGCGGCCTTTATTCTTTACCAGCATGACAAGGCCAGAGATGATGTTCATTGCCGCAATCGCGACAATCAGCATCAAGATCAACCGCATCACATTGCGCTCAATCTGCAAAGCGGACACGAGGCTTTCTGATTGTTGCCGCCAATCCGTCACATAGCGGTTTTGGCTGAATTTCGCGACTTCTAGCGCCAGAAGATCAGCTTTATCCGGATCCTGCATCCGCAGTTCAATCGTGTCCCAGCTGGTTTCTTTTGAGAAGAATAATTGGGCTTGCTCAATCGGCATATAGATAAAGGTCGCGTCATACTCGCTCATCCCAATGTCGAAGATGGCAGAGACGGTGTAGTCCTTGATACGCGGGGTGGTGCCAAACGGGGTCGACGCCCCTTGTGGCGAGATGAGCTGAACCGAATCCCCCGGTAGAACGCCTAAGGCTTCTGCAAGGCGAGAGCCCATAGCGATCTCGTCGCCGCCATACTCGCCCACACCCCAAGTCTTGAGGTTTCCGCCGACCAGATTGCCCGAGACGATTTTGAGCTTGCTCAGATCTGACGGCGCTAGCCCGGTCACCACAGCACCACGTGCCAAATTGCCACCTTGACCGACCGCCATGACTTGACCGTCAATCTTGGGCATCACGTCAATAACGCCGGGCAAAGCCTTGGCGTTAGCCACGATGGCGCGGGCTTCTGGAATGGGCATGTTCCGCACATCGACAAAGACATGACCATTAACGCCCAATATGCGTCCTAGAAGCTCTGCACGAAAGCCATTCATCACGCTCATCACAATGATGAGGACGGCGACGGCCAGAAATATGCCGATAAAGCTAATCAACGAGATCAGTGCGACCCCGCCATCTTCACGCCGGGCCCGCAAATAGCGTGCGGCTAGCGTGCGCTCCCACATGCCAAAAGGGCCCGCGCCGCCAGCTTTCATGCGGAGGCCTTAGCGGTGAGACGTGATAGCGCGCTTTCCAAGGAGACTTCTTCCTTGGTGCCAGTCTTGCGGTCCTTTACCTCGACCAAACCATTGGCAAGACCTTTTGGCCCCACGATCAATTGGGTAGGCACACCGATCAAATCCATGGTGGCGAACTTCGCCCCCGGACGGTCTTGGCTGTCGTCATAAAGTGGATCCATGCCGGCCTTTAGAAGAGCCTGATAGGCCTGCTCACAGGCGGTATCGACAGCTTCATCGCCGGGGCGCAAGCTGATCACGCCAACATCAAACGGGGCGACAGCATCTGGCCAGATGATGCCGTTCTCGTCATGGCTGGCCTCAATAATCGCCCCGACCAGACGCGATACGCCAATGCCGTAAGAGCCCATTTGCACCAAAACGTCTTTGCCATCTGGCCCAGAGACTTTGGCATTCATAGGCGCGGAATATTTGGTGCCGAAAAAGAAGATATGACCCACTTCGATCCCGCGGCCGGTGCGGCGGCGGTCTGTCGGCACTTCGCTCTCAAAGCGGCTCTCATCATGGATTTCATCAGTTGCCGCATAGGCCTTCACGATGCGCGACACAGTCTCAGCGCGATTGGCGCGCGCTGCGTCATTGTTATCAAAGCTGATATCCATGCCGGCCCAATCAGTCTCGTCATAGACAGCATCATAGAACACGCCGCTTTCACCTGTGGGCGCGAGCACCAAAAACTCATGGCTTAAATCGCCACCAATCGGCCCCGTATCGGCGCGCATGGGCACGGCTTGCAGGCCCAAGCGCTGGAAGGTCTTCAGATAGGCCAGAAACATCTTGTTATAGGCATCGCGCGCGCCAGCTTCGTCGAGATCAAAGCTATAGGCATCTTTCATCAAAAACTCGCGGCCGCGCATCACGCCAAAGCGGGGGCGGACTTCATCGCGGAACTTCCACTGGATGTTATAGAGGTTCAGCGGCAATTCCTTGTACGAGCGTACATGGTTGCGGAAGATATCCGTCACGACTTCTTCGGCGGTGGGACCAAACAACAGGTCACGCTCATGTCGGTCGGTGATGCGCAGCATTTCTGCGCCATAAGCATCATAGCGGCCACTTTCACGCCATAAGTCTGCCCCTTGCATGGTTGGCATCAAGACCTCCAGTGCGCCGGAGCGGTTTTGTTCTTCGCGCACAATGGCCTCGATCTTTTGCAAGACTTTCAAGCCCAAAGGCAGCCAGGAATAGATGCCAGCGGAATGTTGCTTGATCATGCCGGTGCGCAGCATCAGCTTGTGCGACACGATTTCGGCGTTGGCTGGGGTTTCTTTTGTAACGGGCAGGAAATAGCGCGACATGCGCATGGCGATCACCTTCTCTTTGACGCTCTGCCATAGTCTGTGCCGCGCGCTGAGGCAATTAGTCAGCGCTGCGGGTGGTGTTTGGGGCGGGGGCGGAAAGAAGTTCTTTTCGTCTAGACCTATTCTGGTGAAAACCATGTTTCACGAAAGTGGGACCAAGTGTTTCGATTTCAAATTGTGCGCTCACCCCCGTCCCCTCTCCCAGAGGGAGAGGGGTGAGGACCGCGGAGAGATGCGCAGCTCTTGGCTCACGCGCTCCATCATTCCAGCCCCTAAACGAAAAAAGGCCGCGCTTGAACAAGTCAGGCGCGGCGCAAAGGTTCTGGGAGGAAACGCCATCAGGCATTTACGAGGGGGCGACAGGCCCGTCTCGCAAGTGCACAATCGCCGTTCCGCCTCGCAGGTGCAACATCACCGCTGCCCAATTGCCGCAAAAACATGCTTATGCCCATCATGCGGCTAAATGTGGTGCAAACCCTGCCCTCTTTTTGGGCTCGAAGCCGAAATCGACCCAATTTTTGGGTCGATCGAGCCCGTCAGCCCATCAACCGACCCAAGGGATGCTCCAAGGATACCCAACCAGACATCAAAAGCAGGGCAAAAGCTGTCCACACAATGGACGTGATTGCCGTCGTCCAGATCAATTTCTGCTTGATGTTGGCGACAACAGGGGCACCAGGGTCTGTGCCGGCGACAATTTCGCCGCTTTCTTCTTGGCTGCGCACGCCAATCGGTAGGACGCAAAACAGGATCACCCACCACATGGTGAGGAAGATTGCGATCCCTGTGAACCAATCCATCTAATGGGCCCCCTTCGGCGTTTCCATGAGCTCGATCAATACACCGTTTGAATTCTTCGGGTGAACAAAGATAATCAAAGTGCCGTGAGCCCCAATCCGCGGTTCGCCCAGAATGGTCGCGCCATTGGCCTTCATCGCGTCGCGGGCGGCATAAATCTCTGGGACCTCGAAGCATACATGATGCTGACCGCCATTGGGGTTCTTTTCGAGGAATTTGTGGATGGGCGACGCCTCCCCCAAAGGCTCAATCAATTCAAGCTGACTATTTGGAATATCGACAAAAGCCACCTTCACGCCTTGCTCTGGCATGTCGCGCATGGGCGTAATGTCGGCGTCGGTGACGCCGTAGAGGGCTTTGTAATTTTCCAAGGCAGCGGCAATGGAGGGCACGGCAATGCCGACGTGATTGAGACGACCCAGTTTCATGATGCTTTTCCTGTGCAAGTGGCCCGCTTCCATCATGGCTTTAGGCGGCTACGTCAATCTTAGCCCACAGGTAGGCCTCACTTTTGGATAGACAAGCGCGGCGGCGGTCCTTAGCCTCAAAAGGCTGTGATCAGAATTGTGATCGGGGAGACCACTATGAAAAGAACTACTTCAATAGCTACACTAGCCGCACTGATCATCTTAGGCGCTGCTGCCCCTAAACCGACTGCGCCGGTGCAGACGCTCAAAATTCCAGAGTTGAGCGCTAGTGTGGCTGCTGATTATTCAAGCTCGCTGAAAAGCTTGTGGGAGGATTTGCACGCCAATCCAGAACTGTCCTTCCGCGAAACGCGCACCGCAGGCGTTGTGGCGCGAGAACTGCGCGCTATCGGTGGGATTGAGATCACAGAGAAAGTCGGCGGCACAGGTGTTGTCGGTGTGATCCGAAATGGCGCTGGACCAACCATTATGTTGCGCGCCGACATGGACGGCCTCCCAATACTCGAACGCAATGGCCTGCCTTATGAATCTAAAGTCCGGCAGATCGATGCCGACGGGATTGAGATGCCCGTCATGCATGCCTGCGGCCATGATGTTCATGTCGCCGCCCTCATCGGCGCTGCGCGACAATTGATGACACGTAAGAGCCAGTGGCGTGGCACAATCGTCCTCGTCTTCCAGCCTGCCGAGGAACGCTTGGGCGGGGCATTGGCCATGTTGCAAGATGGTCTTTATACACGGTTCCCAAAGCCTGACATTGCGCTGGGCCTCCACATTGCCAGCGGCCTAGAGCGCGGCAAGTTCAAGGTTGAAAGCCGCGTTGCCAATTCTAGCTCTGATAGCGTGAACATCATTGTACGCGGCGTAGGCGGGCATGGTGCCTCGCCGCAACAGACCGTGGATCCGATTGTGGTCGCGTCCAATCTGGTGATGGCATTACAGACCTTGGTCAGCCGTAACATCTCGCCTCTAGAGCCCGGCATTGTGACTGTGGGTGTCGTGCAGGCTGGCCTAAAGCGCAACATCATTCCCGAAGAGGCGCGTTTGGAACTCACCGTGCGGGCCGACACGCCTGAAGTGCGGGCAGAACTCCTTAATGGCATCAAGCGGATTTCTGACGGTGTGGCAAAGACCTATGGCGTGCCGGAGGATCGGATGCCCATCGTCACCAATCTGGCAGAAAAAGCCCCGCCCAATCTGAATGATCCTGAGAACGCCGCCAAGCTACGCGCCAGCCTCGAGACAGCCTTTGGCGCGGACCGCATGTCCAAGATTCCCCGCTCCAGCATGGGCGCTGAAGACTTTGCCTATTACGGTGCGCCAGAGTGGGGCGGCATCAAAAGCGTGTTCTTCAATGTCGGCGGTAGCATCACCGATGACGTGAGCAAAGCGCCACCCCATCACTCACCCTTGTTCCGGATTGAGCCGGAAGCCTCAGTCAAATCGAGTGTCGAAGGCTATGTCGTCGCGGCGATGACGTTCTTGGGTACGCCCTAGGGGTATGCGTCTGTCGTCTCTGGATTGAATGTCTCCACTAGAAGCACTTTGGTGTTGGCTCTGCCTTTCACCAAAGTGCTTCTAAGTTGTTTTTTCTAAAGAAAAAACCACTAAGCCGACCTAAATCGTCATCACGACAACATCAACGATAGGGCGCTTGCCGAAGATGCGGTCGCAAGCCTTGCGAACAGCCCGCATGACATAGCCTTCAGCGGTTTCTTCATCCGTGCGTTGATCGGGTTTTAGGCGGTTAAACGCCTCTTCCGCCGCATCGGCCAATTGCTCTAGGCGACCTTCAGCTGGGGCACCATTGCGCTCGGACAAGCCACGCGCCCGCACATCTGGTCCGGCCTTGATCCGACCTTTGGCATCCATGGCAATTGAAACCATTACATAGCCGTGCTCGCCCAAACGAATACGATCTCGAATGGTCTCGCTGTCCGAGGAGATGATAGCATCACCATCCACGAGCAAGCGGCCATTGGGCACTTCGTCAATCACCGCAGCAGGGCCCGGGGCCAAGCGGATCATGTCGCCATTCTTGACGGCCAAAGCTTCTGGCACTTGAAGGCTTAAAGCGAACTTCGCATGCTCCATCAAATGGCGCTGTTCGCCATGGGTTGGGATGGCAATTTGCGGACGTACCATCTCATACATGGCACGCAACTCATCCCGGCACGGGTGGCCTGAAACGTGGATATGGCGATCTTTGCCGGTAATGATGTTTACGCCGCGCATAGCGAGCTTGTTTTGGAGCTCAAGGATCGCGCGCTCATTGCCCGGGATTTCTCGGCTGGAGAACAGGCAGGTATCGCCGCGCCCGAGGGTCACAAACGGGTGGCTACCTTCGGCAATGCGGGCCAAAGCAGCACGTGGCTCACCTTGGCTGCCGGTGCACAGATAAAGCACTTTGTCGTCTGGCAAATGGCGCGCCATCTCGGGCTCGATAAAGGTAGCCTCTTGAAGCAGGCCAACCGCCTTGGCAGCGCCCGTGATGCGCAGCATCGAGCGGCCAATCAAAGACACCGAGCGGCCAGCTGCTGTTGCGGCTTCGACTGTCGACAAAATGCGCGCGACGTTGGAAGCAAAGCACGCCACAGCCACTTTGCCCTTTTGCTCTGCGATTGCCTCAAACAGACCGTCGCGGACACCGGCTTCAGAACCTGCTTCGCCTTCGGAGAACACATTGGTGCTGTCGCAGATCATGGCCAAAACGCCATCATCGCCAATCTGGCGTATACGGGCGCTATCGGTTTGTTCCCCGATCAAAGGATCAATGTCGATCTTCCAGTCGCCCGTATGCATCACCGTGCCCAAAGGCGTATGGATCGCAAGGCCGTTTGGCTCAGCGATCGAGTGGGTCAGGGTGACATACTCAATGTCAAACGGGCCGATTTGAAAGCGATGCTTCAAGGGCACTTCGTGAAGCGCTACCTTTCGCTCAATCCCACGTTCCCGCAGCTTGTCGCGCAATAAGTGCGCGGTAAATGGCGTTGCATAGACGGGAGCGGGGAAGCGCGGCCACAGCCAGCCCATCGCTCCGATATGGTCTTCATGGGCGTGGGTTAGAACGATGGCGAGGATATCATCCTTATTGGTCTCAAGGAATTCTGGATCGGGCAGGATTAAGTCCACGCCCGGAATGCCTTCCTCGCCAGCGAAGGTGACACCGACATCGACAACAATCCACTTCTTATCGCCATCCGGCCCAAAGCCGTAAGCGTTGAGGTTCATGCCGATTTCATTAGAGCCACCGAGGGGGAGAAAGACGAGTTCATCTGTTTTATTTTTTGTTTTTGTCACGTTGGGTTCCGATTGGCGGACCTACCGCCATTGCGTTCAAAGATTTCTAATAGCCCGACAGTCGTCAGGTCTTGATCATAATGATCAATATGGGTTGATGCGCCTTCAAACAAAGAGGCGACACCCCCAGTTGCGATTACTTTCATGGGTACGCCATACTCGGCCTTGATCCGGTCGATTAGACCATCAATCAGCTCAATATAGCCCCAAAACACGCCTGACTGCATCGCACCGACCGTGTCGATACCGATTACTTTGTCTGGCTTACGAATTTCGATTCGCGGCAAACGGGCCGCGGCGGTGTGTAGCGCTTGAAGGGACAAATTGATCCCAGGCGAAATCACACCACCCTCAAATGCGCCATCTGCCCCTACAATGTCAAATGTGGTGGCGGTGCCGCTGTCGATTACAATGCATGGCCCGCCATATTGAATGAAGGAGCCAATCGCATTGACGAGGCGGTCAGCGCCGGCTTCCGATGGCTTTGGGATACGTACATCAATACCAAGCTCTGCGTTTTCACCCACCACCCAAGGCTCTGCGCCTACATAGCGCCGTGACAGATTACGCAAATGAAACAAAGCCTGCGGCACCACAGTCGAGATAACGCAATGATTGAGGTCATTGATGGAAAGTCCTGCAAAGCGCATCGCTGCATCGAGCCAGACAGCATATTCATCAGCCGTCCGCGAGGAGTTACTGGCCGCACGCCATGTGCCGCGCCATTTAGTGCCGTCATGGACAGCAAATTTCGAATTCGTGTTCCCAACGTCAATGGCCAGCAGCATGTGTCCCCCTGGGTCTGTCTCTGATACGGGGCCAGGCCCACGTGGGTTACCATTTTCGCGCTCTCTTTAGCCTGTGCGGGGTAGCATGCGCCAGTGCTAAGAGTGCGGGCCGAATTAGCCAAAAAACACGTCGCCGGCTGTTACTTCGTAGATTGTGCCGTCAGCCTGCTCCAGTTGCAGGGCCCCATTTGGTGCAAGCCCATAGAAACGGCCTTCTAGGGTCTCATGCGGCAAACGGACGATGATGGGTTGGCCCACGCCTGACGCCCTTGCCAGCCAGGCTTGTGCAATTGGGCCAAAGCCCCTTTGCGCCCAGATGTCGAACCAGTCGTGAAAGCGGCCCCTGAGCGTCTCAAACAGGATCTCTGCGCTGACAGGTAGGTGGCCAAGGGGCACATGGTCGGCAACGCACGTGATGGGCTGGTCAATGCCATCGGGACGGGTGCGAACATTGACGCCAATGCCGACCGCCAAATGAAAACCAGCTTGCCCCTGCCAGCTCTCCAGCAAAATGCCGCTGGTCTTTTTGCCCTCGATCAAAACATCATTCGGCCACTTAAGGCTGACGGCACCTTGCGTCACTTGGGGGTCAATGGCTTCCGCCACGGCCAAGGCTGCGACAAAGGACAGATTGGCTGCTTCGGCAGGCCCGCAGGTCAGCGTGAATAAGCCCGTTGTGAACAGATTGCCGGGCTCACCCAGCCAAGTCCGGCCCCGCCGGCCCCTGCCCTTGGTTTGCTCAAGGCTGCGAACCCATAAAGGACCAGTCTCGCCGCCTTCGCTTAGGCGGCGTGCTTCGTCATTGGTGGAATCTATGGTGTCATAAAGCCGGACGTTATCCCGCCCGCCCGAAGCGTTTGGCTTCAATGGAAGCCAGCCCCGGCGATGCTTGCAGCCGAGCCAACGAGCCCGATCACCAAGGTCAAAGCGGCCAAGACAAAGGTCGCACCGGTCAAGGTCAACGTCGTGGACGCGCCAACCGGTACCATGGCGATGCGTGGCTCATCAAACCAGACGGTCTTGATGATGCGCAGATAATAGAAGGCCGAGACCACGGAGGCCAAGATCAGAACGATTGCCAACGGCAGAAGCCCGGACGCGCTGGTCGCCAAAATCACTTCCCACTTCCCAAAGAAGCCTGCCAAAGGTGGAATGCCCATGACCGAGAATAACAACATGGTCAAAGCAGAAGCGAGAAGCGGGTTGGAGCGAGACAGTCCAGAGAGAGCTGAGATTGTCTCGACTCGTTCGCCTTCGGCATTGCGCAAGGAAAGTACAACACCAAACAGGCCAACCGAGGTGATCGCATAGATGGACACAAAGACCAGCAGGGCCTTCGGTCCAAATTCTGGGCCGCAAGCAATGGCAACCAGCGCATAGCCCATGTTGGCGATGGACGAATAAGCCAACAGGCGCTTGATATTGGTCTGCTGCAAGGCAAACAATGCCCCAATCGCCATCGACAGCACAGCCATGATCATGACGATGCCCAGCCAATCCTTTTGAAGCGGGCCGAAAGCTTCAAAGCAGACCCGAGCAAAGAGGACAGAGGCGGCAACCTTGGGCGCAGATGCAAAGAAGGCAGTCGAAACGGTGGGTGAGCCTTCATACACATCCGGCGTCCACATATGGAATGGGGCTGCCGACATCTTGAACGCGAGGCCACAGAGGATGAAGACAAGGCCGAATACGACACCGATAGAGCGCTCATCAGCAACTTGAGCGGCGATTACGTCGAAATTGACCGAACCGGTAAAGCCATAAACCAGCGAGCAGCCATAGAGCAGCAAGCCAGACGACAAGGCACCCAGTACGAAATATTTGAGGCCGGCTTCAGAGCTTTTCGCGTCATCGCGGGCATAGGCTGCCAGCACATAGAGCGCCAAGGACTGCATCTCAACACCGACATAAAGCGCGATCAAATCATGGGCTGAAACCATGATGAACATGCCCAAAGTCGCCAAAAGTGCGAGGACCGGAAACTCTGGCTTGTCGAGCTTTTTCTCCGCCAGAAAGTCGATGGAGAGCAAGAGCGCGCTACCGGCTGTCAGGGCGATGATCAACTTGGCATAGGCGGAAAATCCGTCAGCGGCATAGGAGCCTGAGAAGACCACCACTTGCTCTGCCGGCATGTGCAGCACAGCTATAGAACCAGCGGCCACAATCGTGGCGACACACAGCCAAGTGACCAAGCGCGAACCCTTGTCGCCCATAAAGGCACCGATCAGCGTGATGATCAAAGCCCCCACTGCGAGGGTGATTTCCGGCAGAATATAGGGAACCTGCTGGAAAAAGAGCTCTGCTGTCATGGTTTGGTTGATGGCCATTACCGCACCGGTCACTTAAAGTTCGCGTGGAAGGCGTCCACGAGCGCAACGGCAGAAGTCGCCGTCTGGTCAAAGATGATGTTAGGCTGGAAGCCCAAGTACAAAGCCGCAGCGATCAAGGGCACGAAGATCGCGATCTCACGCGCATTCATGTCGGTAATCGTATTGAGCGCTGGATTGACGATCGTACCAAAAATCACCTTGCGATAGAGCGTCAGCATATAGGCTGCAGACAAGATCACCCCACTTGCCGCCACCATAGCCGTGACAGGATCGACGTTAAACGCGCCCTGCATGGTAAGGATTTCGCCGACAAAACCCGAAGTGCCAGGTAGGCCGACATTGCCCATGGTGAACAACAAGAACACGGCCGCATAGATCGGCATGCGGTTCACAAGGCCACCATATTGGGCGATCTCACGTGTGTGCATGCGGTCATAAATAACGCCGACGCAGAGGAACAAAGCGCCGGAGATAACCCCGTGGCTGAGCATTTGGAACAAAGCTCCTTGAATGCCTTGCTCATTGCCCGAGAAAATCCCCATGGTGACAAAGCCCATGTGTGCAACCGAAGAATAAGCAATCAGCTTCTTGATGTCGGTCTGACGGAACGCAACGAGCGACGTATAGACAATCGCAATGCCCGACAAAGCAAACACGAAGGGCGCAAAGTCGTTGGAGGCTTCTGGGAACATCGGCAAAGAGAAGCGCAGGAAGCCATAGCCGCCCATCTTCAACAACACCCCAGCCAGAATGACAGATCCTGCCGTTGGTGCTTCAACGTGGGCATCAGGCAACCAAGTGTGGACTGGCCACATCGGCATTTTGACGGCGAAGGAAGCAAAGAAGGCCAGCCACAACCACGTTTGCGCATCCTTAGCAAACTCAAAAGCTTGCAGGTCCGGGATCGACGTTGTCTTGGCGGTGATCGCCATCCACGCAATCGCGATCAAGAGGAAGAGCGAGCCCAACAGCGTGTAGAGGAAGAATTTGTAAGCTGCATAGACGCGGTTCTTACCGCCCCAAATCCCGATGATGAGATACATTGGGATAAGGCCCGCTTCGAAGAAGATGTAGAAGAGGACGATATCAAGCGCGCAGAACACACCGATCATCAGCGTCTGCAACAGCAAGAATGCCGCCATATATTCCACGACGCGCTTCTCGATCGAGGTCCAGCTGGCCAAGATGCAAAGCGGCATCAAGAAGGAGGTCAATAGGATCAACAGCACGGAAATGCCGTCGATGCCCAGATGGTATTGGATCATGCCATACCAGTCGGCCCGCTCAACGAATTGATAGCCCGCCTTGGTTTCGTCAAAAGCCAAAGTCATCCAAAGCGTCAGAGCGAAGACGATCACGGTTGTGACCAAAGCAATCCAACGCGCTGCATTGGCGCGTGCGGCCTCTGGACTCTTGATGAGCTGGGGTAAAAACAGGATCAAGACGGCCGCCACAGCGGGCGTCCACGTGAGGATCGAGAGGATGGGCAGCGTGTCCATGATAGCCTCAGGCACCCCGGAATAGAACAAAAGCGCCAAGCGCGACCGCCGCGATCAGCATCAAGAAGGCATAGTGATAGACATAGCCAGACTGGATCTTCACGGCTTTCTTCGAACCAAAATTCAAAGCTGCGGCAATCCCATTGGGCCCGAGCCCATCGATCAGCTTGCCGTCACCGATTTTCCAGAAAAGGTCACCCAGCGCTCGGGTACCCTTCACGAAGACGATCTCATAGAGCTCGTCGAAATACCATTTATTCTCCAAGAAGGCGTGCGCCATGCCCTTGCGGTCGGCGATCTTCTTACCAAGGCCCTCGTTGAACAGATAGAAGTAGAGGGCTGCCGCAAGGCCGATCACCATCACGACCAGCGGGGCATAGAACACCCAGCCCGGAATGGAATATTTATCTTTGAGGACCGTGTTATCCGGGGCGGTATAGATCGAGCTGCCCCAGAATTCCTTGGCATGATGGCCAACAAAGGCGTCATAGAAGATAGAGCCAGCAAAAACGGCACCAAAAGCCAACAAGATCAGCGGGATCAACATCACCCACGGGCTCTCATGCGGGCCGTGCCAAGCATGGTGACCATGGTCGTCGTCATGGCTACCCGCAGCATTTTGGCCAGCTTCGTTGATATGAGCGACAGCTGGCTGAGCATGCGCGTGGGCAGCATCGCTATGGCTATGGTCGTCATGATGACCATGATCGCCATCAGCTTTCCACTTTGGAGTGCCATGGAAGGTCATAAAGGCCAAGCGCCACGAATAGAAGCTCGTCAGCGTCGCTGCTAGCAAAGCCATCCAGAAGGCCATTTGAGCAGCCGTATTGCCCGTCATGCCCGCAGCATAAGTGGTTTCGATGATGGCGTCCTTTGAGAAGAAGCCAGCAAAGCCAAATGGCGTGTGGGGAATGCCGACACCGGTGATGGCCAAGGTGCCGATAATCATGATCACAAAGGTGATCTTCATATGCTTGGCAACATCGCCCATTTTGCGCATGTCTTGCTCGTGATGCATGCCATGGATCACGCTACCTGCGCCTAAGAACAACAAGGCTTTGAAGAAGGCATGGGTGAAGAGATGGAACATCGCGGCCTGATAGGCGCCGATGCCTGCAGCAAAGAACATAAAGCCCAATTGCGAACAGGTTGAATAGGCAATCACGCGCTTGATGTCGTTCTGGGCGAGGCCAACAGTTGCCGCGAACAAGGCCGTCACCGCACCAATGATGGTGATGAAGCCTGCTGTGCCGGGGGCCGCTTCATAAATGGGTGAGCACAAGCAGACGAGCACAACACCGGCCGTCACCATGGTGGCGGCGTGGATCAAGGCCGACACAGGTGTGGGGCCTTCCATCGCGTCGGGCAACCACGTGTGCAGGAAGAATTGCGCCGATTTGCCCATCGCGCCGATGAACAGCAAGAAAGCGATGATTTCGATAGCGGGCAGTTGGTAAACGCCCCACTTCAACATCACGTCAGCCTTCTCCGGCACCATGGCAAAGACTTCTTTGAACTCAATCGTGCCGAACACAAAGAAGACGGCCATAATGCCCAGGGCAAAGCCGAAATCGCCGACGCGGTTGACGACAAAGGCTTTAATCTGCGCGTCATTGGCCGAGCGCTTGTGATACCAGAAGCCAATCAAGAGATAGGATGCGAGGCCCACGCCTTCCCAGCCAAAGAAGAGCTGCATGAAGTCTGCCGCAGTAACCAGCGACAACATGGCAAAGGTGAAGAGCGACAGATAGGCAAAGAAGCGCGGCTTATGCGGGTCTTCGGCCATATAGCCCCAGCTATAAAGGTGCACCAAAGACGATACGCCGGTAACGACGATCATCATAACGGCACTAATGGCATCCAATCGGATCGACCAGGTGCTCTTGAGGTCGCCAACATCGATCCAAGTCGCGATGCGAATGGGCTCAGCGGGCAGATGTAGGCTGTGCTGCCAATGGCCGATGAAGATGGTTCCGGCACAGGCTGCAGCAACGAATAGCAAAGCCGTGGCAACAAACATCGCCACTTTCTCGCCAATGAAACGGTTGAAGAGCCCGCAGATGATGGCACCCAAAAGCGGCGCGAACACTACGATCGTCGCGAGCGTTTCAGCGAGGCCAGTCGTAGCGTGAGGATCAGCAGACACGCGTTAGCCCTTCATCAGATTGAGATCTTCAACCGCGATATTGCCGCGGTTTCGGAAATAGACGACCAGAATGGCAAGACCGACGGCCGCCTCAGCGGCAGCAACGGTCAGCACGAACATCGCAAAAACCTGTCCGACCAAATCGCCCAAGAAGGACGAGAAAGCGACCAGATTGATGTTCACCGCCAGAAGAATGAGTTCAATCGACATCAAAATGACGATGACATTCTTGCGGTTCACGAAGATGCCGAACACGCCAATGGTGAACAAAGCGGCAGCAACCGCCAGATAATGAGAAAGGCCGATCAAAGTACCACTCCTTCGCCCGGCTTCGGGTCAGTCATTTCAACGCCGTCCGCACGGGTGCGGCCAACTTGTGCGGTGACATTCTGGCGGCGGATGCCGTCGCGGTGCCGCAGCGTGAGGGCAATCGCCCCCACCATGGCAATAAACAGAATGATACCAGCGGATTGGAACAAGAAGATGTAATCGGTGTAGAGGATGCGACCGATGGCTTCCGCGTTTGACACAGCCGCTGCTGCGGGTGTTGGCGCGGCGATGGCTTTGGCTGAGACGGACTTTTCAATCCACGCCCCACCGACCATCACGAACTGGCCGAACAGGATCAAAGCAATCAGACCGCCAAACGGCAGATAGGTGAAGAAGCCTGCTTTCAACTCTGCAAAGTCGATGTCGAGCATCATCACCACAAAGAGGAAGAGAACCGCGACCGCGCCGACATAAACGACGATCAAAAGCATGGCGAGGAATTCTGCCCCCAACAACACGAACAGACCGGCTGAGGTGAAGAAGGTCAGGATCAGAAACAAGACGGAGTGCACAGGGTTGCGGGCCACCACGACCATAAAGGCCGAGGCAATCGCAATCGCACTCAAGATGTAAAAGGCGGCGACCGCAATCATCGCTACTCTCTTCCCCTCTGCGCCCTGTGCTTGGTGTGACAGGCGCGCGCTTTGTTAAACATCCCCGGTCTGCGGCTTAACGATAAGCCGCATCCAACTCTAGATTCTTCGCGATTTCGCGTTCCCACCGGTCGCCATTGGCCAGAAGCTTGTCCTTGTCATAGAACAATTCTTCCCGCGTCTCGGTGGCAAACTCAAAGTTCGGACCTTCCACGATGGCATCCACCGGGCAGGCTTCTTGGCAGAAACCGCAGTAGATGCATTTGGTCATGTCAATGTCGTAGCGCGTGGTGCGGCGTGAGCCATCATCGCGTGGCTCTGCCTCAATCGTAATGGCTTGGGCGGGGCAGATAGCTTCGCACAATTTACAGGCAATGCAGCGCTCTTCGCCATTGGCATAGCGGCGCAGCGCATGCTCGCCCCGGAAACGCGGGCTGATATGGCCCTTTTCAAACGGGTAGTTGATGGTGAACTTCGGCTCGAAGAATTTCTTCATCGCAAGGCCAAACGCGCCTGCAAAATCGAGCATCAAAGCGCCTTTGAGAGCTTGGGCTATGCTCATGATCTACCTCCCGAAGTAAGCGACATGGCCGCCTACCACTGCCACGGCGACCAAGGTCGTGGGCAAAAAGATTTTCCAACCAATGCGCATCAGCTGGTCATAGCGATAACGGGGCACAATCGCCTTCACCATGGCGAACATGAAGAAGACCAGCCAAATCTTGATATAGAGGATCAAGAAGCCAACCCACGGGTTCTCAATCGGGCCCCAAGGTGCGTTCCAGCCGCCCAAGAACAGGATGGAGATCATCGCACACATCAGCACGATGGCGAGATATTCGCCGATCATGAAGAGCAAATATGGCGTGGAGCTATATTCGACTTGATAGCCCGCCACGAGTTCAGATTCGGCTTCAGGCAAATCAAACGGTGGCCGGTTGGTCTCTGCCAAAGCCGACACAAAGAAAATGCCCAACATCATGAACATCACGAGGCCGACGATGAAGCCGTACACAGTGCCAACAACGCCCGCGCCCTCTTGAGGATTCACCAATGCGCCGATGAAGGAAAAGGCGTGCCAATCCCAAATGCCAGCCTTTTGATTGTCAACAATGTCGGTCAAATTCAGGCTGCCGACCACCAGAAGCACGGTGATCAACACAAAGCCGATGGAGACTTCGTACGATACCATTTGCGCTGCAGAGCGTAGCGAGCCCAAGAATGGGTATTTGGAGTTCGATGCCCAGCCACCCATGATGATGCCATAAACACCCAAGGACGACATCGCGAGCAAATACAAAATCCCGACATTCATGTCGGAAATCACCCAGCCCGGCGCAAAGGGCACAACGGCATAGGCGACAAAAGCCAAGGTGATGGTGATCAGAGGCGCTAGAATAAAGACCGTCTTATTCGCGCCGGCAGGGATCACGATTTCCTTGACAACAAATTTCAAGAAGTCAGCAAAGCTCTGCAACAGGCCGAAGGGGCCAACCACGTTTGGCCCTTTGCGCATCATCACGGCCGCCCAGACCTTGCGGTCGAACAATAGGATAAACGCCAAGGTCAATAGCAGCATGACCATGATCGCCAAGATCTGGCCTGCCCCACCAATCACGCCCCATAATGGGCCCCAATCGCGAACGAGATCCTGCATGGGCCCCTACTCCGCTGCTATCGCAGCCATTGTGGCTGCTTTCTTCGCTGCCGAGCATTCCGCCATGATTTGGCTGGAGCGGGCAATCGGATTGGTGAGATAAAAGTCGGTGATTGCGCTGGTAAACGGCGCAGCATCCACGTCACCCGCCACGCCCAAAAGCTTGAGTTCTAGAGGCGTATTGGCACCTGGCGCATAGTCAAGACCAGCAAAGCTCGGGCTATCGGCCATCAGTTTGGCGCGAAGGGCTTCGAGATTGTCATAAGGCAAGGTCTTGCCAACCAGAGCGGAGACAGCGCGGAAAATCGCCCAGTCTTCACGAGCATCACCCTTGGGGAAAACAGCCCGGCGTGCCTGTTGCACCCGGCCTTCAGTGTTCACATAGGTGGCGTTCTTCTCGGTATAGGCGGCTGCTGGCAGGATCAAATCTGCCTGTTGCGCGCCCGCATCGCCATGGCTGCCGACATAGACGACAAAGGTTCCGGCCGGGGCTTTGACTTCGTCTGCACCCAACATGATCAACGTATCTAGCGCGCCGGCTTGCAGCATCTGCGCGGTTGAGAGGCCTTGGTCACCCGGCAAGAAACCTAAATCTAGCGCCCCAACGCGGCCAGCGGCTTGATGGACGACATTCCAGCCATTCCAGCCTTCCCGCACGATCTTGGCCTTCATGCCAATTTCAGCGGCAAGCTTCAGCACCTGCGCGCCATCTGGACGCGCGAGCGCGTCCATACCAATGATGACCATCGGCCGCTCTGCCTTAGCAAAGCGCTTGAAGAAGTCGCCCTTGCCCTTGGCCAAATCCGCCAAAGTCTTTGGGCCTGCCCCCACATGCTCATAAGCATAGGTCAGGTCAGTTGCCTCACCAACAACACCGATCAGATCCAACGTGCCGCGCAACCACGTCTTGCGAACGCGGGCATTGATCAGCGGGGCTTCCAGACGCAAATTAGAGCCGATGATCAATAAGGCATCGGCATCTTCAATGCCCATGATGGTGGTGTTGAACAAATATTCGCCACGCTGGCCGGACATGCCAACGGCCGCGCCATCTTGGCGGCAATCTGTATTGGTGACGCCTAGGCCACGCAGCAGGTCCAAAGCGGCCTTGAGGCCTTCAGCATCGCTCAAATCACCAGCAATCGCGCCAATTTTGGTAGCATCGCCTTTCAAGCGCGCCGCAAAAGCTTCAAGTGCTTGTGGCCAGCTGACAGGGGCCAATTTGCCATTGGTCTTGAGATACGGCTTATCGAGGCGCTGACGGCGCAAGCCATCGACTGCATGGCGCGACTTATCCGACAACCATTCCTCGTTGATCTCTTCATTGAGGCGCGGCAACACACGCAACACGTCATTGCCGCGGGCATCGACGCGAATGTTGGAGCCGACCGCATCCATCACGTCGACAGTTTCGGTCTTCTTCAATTCCCACGGACGGGCGTTAAACGCATAGGGCTTGGAGGTGAGCGCACCGACGGGGCAGAGATCAACCACATTGGCCGAGAGCTCGCTCGTCAAGGATTGCTCGAGATAGGTGGTGATTTCCATATCTTCGCCGCGGCCAATGGCCCCAAGCTCTGACACGCCAGCCACTTCGGTCGCAAAGCGGACACAGCGTGTGCATTGGATGCAGCGCGTCATCACCGTTTTGACCAAGGGGCCCATATTCTTTTCTTCAACCGCGCGCTTATTTTCGTCATAGCGCGAACCAGCGCGGCCAAAGGCCACCGCTTGGTCTTGCAGGTCACATTCCCCGCCTTGGTCGCAAATCGGGCAATCCAGTGGGTGATTGATCAGCAGGAATTCCATCACGCCTTCGCGTGCGGCCTTCACCTTTGAAGACTTGGTGACGACGACGGGCGGCTCACCATTCGGGCCGGGGCGCTGATCCTTTACCTGCTGGGCGCAAGACGCCACAGGTTTAGGCGCACCTTTGACTTCCACCAGGCACATGCGGCAATTGCCAGCCACACTTAAACGCTCATGATAACAAAACCGCGGAATCTCTGCGCCGGCAGCTTCACACGCTTGTAACAGCGTGTAATCGCCAGGCACATCTACTTCGGTTCCATCGACGACGATTTTCGTCATCTTCTCGCCCCATCGTTTGAAACAGACTCAGCCAAGCTGACCCGCTGTTCGCCGAGATACGACGCTACGACCCAAATTGCCACCGCCAAACTCACCCCAAAACCAGCAAAAATCCAGCCAGATACAGCAAGCTCATAAACGAACGCCAAAACGATCCACCGGTATCCGGGTAGAAGTTGATTTTGCTAGCGATTGCCTTGCCTATCATAGGGACATCGAACGCGTCGATCTGGTGCGTGATACGAGGAATGGTAGGGTATTTCCCGTGGTGGAGACGCTCTGATCTCGCATCAAAAACCCTAATGCCGAATGTCGTAAATTGGCATATCCTTAAACGTCATCTCGGGAACCTTCGCGGCCAACAGCGCCCAGACGGCGGCGGAGGTGTCAAAGGTACAGTCCTCTGCCGAGGTCTCATCACATGCTGGCAGCCGAAGCGCCAGTTCTCGACTCGGTTCTTCACTCAGAGATGCTTTGATCAGTATCAAACCATAAAATGCTGAAGCCGCTTCGCGTCGAACCCTGCGAAGTTCAGACTTGGTTTTGCGCCCCTCCGTGTTATCGGGGAGGTCTGTTTTCGGGATCGCATAACCATAGACTCGACCCAGCGAATTCGAGCCCAGATATTTCATCGCAAGTCGGCCACTTAAGGGGCCTTCGCTAAGTGACGACGCATAAAACCGAAGGCCATCTATGGTTCGCGACAAACGAATTGTTTGTGGTGGGGGAAACATTGATTCGATCGGCTGAAGCTCCAAGGTAACCTCATTCACCTCCGGACCAAACGGCCAATCGCGATCGGAGGGATATGGCCCAACCAGTAATGTACACGCCGCCGCAAGTACCAAAGCGCTAAACGCCAAGACCAATCTTGCCCACCGCCAGCCACGACCGAACAACCCAAAAGCCATGCCCAAACCCTCACCTAAGGTCAGCATTTGGGCACGTGCTTAGCTATTCGTCAAACGATGAAATTGACGTGTGAGCTATGCGATTTTGTTGGAAATCTAAACCGCCTACTCCGCAGCGATGGCCGCCCCCATCACATGGGGTTTGCCCAAGCGATAGCGGTCGATACGCTCTTCAATTTCGCCACGGAAGCGCCAGATCAGGCCTTGGACAGGCCAAGCGGCCGCATCGCCCAAAGCGCAAATTGTGTGGCCTTCAACTTGGCCAGCGACTTCGAGTAAGAGGTCAATCTCGCGGTGTTCCGCTTGGCCGACGGCCATGCGCTCCAACACGCGCCACATCCAGCCAGTGCCTTCGCGACACGGTGTACATTGGCCACAGCTTTCATGCTTATAGAAATAGGCCAGCCGCGCGATAGCTTTAATGAGGTCGGTCGACTTATCCATCACGATCACGCCAGCGGTGCCAAGGCCCGACTTCAAGGCCGACAGGCTGTCAAAGTCCATCAGCGCATCTTCTGCCATTTCTTGAGTGATCATGCGGACCGAGGAGCCACCGGGGATGACGGCCTTCAGGTTCGACCAGCCGCCACGCACGCCGCCACAATGCTGTTCCAGCAAATATTTCAGCGGGATCGACATCGCGTCTTCAACATTGCAGGGCTTGTTCACATGGCCTGAGACGCAGAAGACTTTCGTACCGGTGTTGTTTGGACGGCCAAAGCCCGCAAACCACTGCGCACCACGACGCAGGATGGTCGGCACCACGGCAATTGATTCGACATTGTTGACGGTGGTTGGGCAGCCGTAGAGACCGGCATTCGCTGGGAAAGGCGGCTTCAGGCGAGGTTGGCCCTTTTTGCCTTCCAAGCTTTCCAAGAGGGCGGTTTCCTCGCCGCAGATATAGGCCCCTGCCCCATGATGGACATAGAGATCAAAGTCCCAGCCGTGCACGTTATTCTTGCCGATCAGCTTGGCTTCATAAGCTTCTTTGATGGCTGCTTCGAGATGCTCCCGCTCCAGAACATACTCACCGCGGATATAAATGTAGGCAGCATGGGCTTGCATCGCGAACGAGGCGATCAAGCAGCCTTCGATCAGCAAATGCGGATCGTGGCGCATCATATCGCGGTCTTTACAGGTCCCAGGCTCTGACTCATCAGCATTGACGACCAGATAATGCGGCCGGTCTTTGACCTCTTTCGGCATGAAGGACCATTTGAGACCTGTCGGGAAGCCAGCGCCACCCCGGCCACGCAGCCCCGAATCCTTCACCTGCTGAATGATCCAATCGCGCCCTGCATCGATCATATCTTTAGTGGCATTCCACGCGCCACGCTGTTTAGCCCCTTCCAAGCGCCAATCATGGCGGCCATAGAGGTTCAGGAAGATACGGTCATTATCGGCAATCATAGAACACTCGATCAGCTAGGCGTGATAGTTCGTAACTAGGCTTCTATAGGGCTTCACCCAGCCTGCCAACGACATTTGCAGCCTGACGCGCATACGGACTGCAGGAAGGAACCTACTGCTGAGTCAGCCAAACATGGCAAAAGCAACCTGCGAATTTGAATAGTCAGATCAAGCCAACGCCGCCATCATGAGTCTCTGTTTTGGAGGTGTAAAATGCGCAAGAATTGGGTTCTATACGGGGCTTTGGCAGTCTTGGCCGCGCAAGTTGCCACACCCGCAGTCGCTCAAATCATCAAGCCGAATGAGCGCGCGCAAGCGATCAAACAGCACCCTCAGCTCGTCGCACAATTTGGCGGTGCCATCACAGGCCCGATCGCGACCTATGTCTCAACTGTGGGGGCAAAGGTTGCTACTGCCGCAGGACTGAAGGACCAATGCACCTTTACTGTCATCAATTCCGACGTCGTCAACGCCTTTGCGGTACCGGGATGCTATATCTATATCACGCGCGGCCTGATGACGATTATGAATTCTGAGGACGAGCTCGCCTCAGTTTTGGGCCATGAAGTCGGCCATATTGTCGGCAAGCACTCGTTGAAGCGGACCCAAGCCTCCACGCTCTCCACCTTGGGTGCTATTGCGCTCGGCATTGCCACCAAATCCGAAGAAATCATGCAGACCGCCGGGCAATTGGCGCAGGTCTATACGCTCAGCTATTCGCGCAAACAGGAAAACGAATCCGACGATTATGGCGTGCGTTATCTGCAGGCCAATGGCTATAATCTCTATGCCGCATCCGACATGTTGGCCGCCTTGGCGGCACAAGAAGCCCTAGACGCCAAAGTGAAAAATCGCCAATCGCGCGATGTGCCAACTTGGGCGCGAAGCCACCCAATTACGGCAGAACGCGTGGCGCGCACCGCCAATGCCGCCCAAGCGGCCAAAGCTAGCCGCGACGTTCCGCCAGAACAGGTCCGACCCTATCTGACGGCACTTTCAGGGATGCGCGTAGGCGATGACCCAGAGCAGGGCTTTGTCGATGGACGGCGTTTCTCTCATCCCAGCATGAAGATCACCTTTGAAGTTCCGCAGAGTTTTTCTCTTAACAACACCACTGAAGCTGTTGAAATTGAAGGACCAAACAGCCTCAAAGGTCGCTTTGGTGGCGGTGTCCCGCTGACGGGCACGCTCGATGCCTATGCCATCGCCAAAGTGCGCGAAACATTGGGCCAAACGCCTGCCACTTTGGGAATTGCGACACCGGGCACCACCAATGGGATGCCGACCATCACCCTGCTTGCACGGGCGCAAACCCGCACCGGCCGCGTCGATGTTGGCGTGATTGCCTATAATTTGAACGGGCGAGCGTTTCACTTCGTGATGATCGGCCCCGCAGACGGCCTGTCGCCTACCTTCCCAATCACCCAGACCTTCAGGGAATTGTCTGCCACCGAAATCGCAGCCCTCCGCCCGCGTGAGCTAGAGATTGTGACGGTTCGCGCCGGTGACACGGTGGCGAGCCTTTCAGCCCGCATGGCCTATCCAGACTTCAAGACGGAGCGCTTCTTGATGATCAATGGCATGCGTGCGGAGCGGCCGTTAAAGCCCGGTGAGCTTCTAAAGATCGTCCGGTTTAGCGGGGCCAGCCGCTAAAGCGCGATAGATGACAAAGCCGCTCCATGCCGTCAGGCTGGCGCAAACGCCGTAAACCAAGCGTGCCGGCAAATCGCGGGTGTAGATAAGGCCAAACCAAGCCCAAGCCCCGGTCACCGCGACCATCACGGCCAGCATGATCCAAGCCTGTGTTCGGGGCAGACGCATACCCGTCGGCAAGGGCCGTTCCAGCCCCTTGAAAATCGCAATACCAACGAGGGCGATCCCAGCCACTGCCGTTAAATTCACCGCCCACTGGTCGACGTCGAGCAAATGGTCGAGGGATTGGGCCACCCACGACAGCATCATGGATGCCCAAAAGGCCGCATCACTGGTGATGGGGATACCAACGCGATTTGGATCATCCTGCGGGCGCAGATGGGGAGGTTTACGACCGATATTCATCTGTACGCCCGGGCCAAGGCGCTGCCTTAGGCCTTCTCGGGCAAGTTTGGCAGTTTGATCTTTTTGGCGAGGCTGCCATCAAACAAGGTCTCGTCGTTCAAGACATTGGGGCCACCGTCTGGCGCACTGGTCAAACGACCAATGGCAGAACCCGGTGTCACATCCTTGCCAGAGGCCAGATCGTCGATGATGGCGCTGAAGCTCTCAGCCGTCAGATCTTCATGATAATAATCATGGATGGCGACGATGGGCGCATTGGCACAAGCGCCCATGCACTCCATTTCTTCCCAGGAGAACAAGCCATCAGGTGTGACATGGTGGTGATTACCGATGCGCTTCTTACAGACCTCGATCAAATCGCCAGAGCCGCGCAACATGCAGGGCGTCGTGCCGCAGACTTGCAAATGGTGCTTCCCGACGGGTGCCAAGTGGAACATCGTGTAGAAAGTCGCGACTTCATAGACGCGGATATAGGCCATGGCGAGGTCCAGCGCGATCTTGCGAAGCGCAGGCTCACTTACCCAGCCTTCTTGCTTTTGCGCCAACCACAAAAGCGGAATGACCGCCGATTGCTTGCGGGCTTCTGGATATTTGCCCATCCAAAAAGCGACCTTGACGGCACTATCGGCCGACCAGTCAAACGACTTGGGCTGAACTTCGGGGGGCGCGAGGCGACGTGTGGCCATGGGTGAAGAACTCTCTTTATCGTCTGGAATTGTAGGCTGTAAGTCTTTGGATACGACCAACTTCATAATGTGCGTGGTCTAGGTCAGCCCACAAGGGTCCCAGTGGGCTCCAGCGCTTTAAGGCAAACCACGAGATCAGGCTAAGGCTTAGCACGACAAATATCGCATAGTTGGGCAAAACAAGGCCAAGTAGGGCCAGCAACAATTTACCAACATGAGGCCAAAGCAGTGCCATCGTCAAAGTTGAAATTGCCAACCGATACCTTGCAAGGCCACCTGGCATTTGCGCAACAACTTTTGGATTTGGTTTGATATAAGTCACCCAAACCAAAAAAATAAACGCTAAACAAATCAGCGTCGGCCATGCCAGAATTGACAGTTCGCTCATTTCACAAAGTCCACGCGCGCGATTTTGCCATCCTTAATGGAATAAATCGCCAGCACTTCGAACGGCTCGCCCTCAGGGCTGCGGCGCACGCGCTCATGATCAACCACAACATTGCCGCAGGCCAAACGGTTCACAATCTCGGCGTGGTTTTGCGGATATTGCGCGAACACGCCTTGATAACGGGCGCGATAATCGGCGATGCCGTGCAGGTTTTCTGCGCCATTGAGGTCTGCGATCACGACATCATCGGCAAAGCACGCCACATGGGCGTCTAAGTCTTGCACATTATAGGCTTCCAGCTGCTTAGCCACGACGGCCAGCGCCGCTGCCTCATCGCCTTGCCGAGAAATGGATTCACACCGGGCGATCAACCCATCGCGCACGGTATAGATCATCATCACATCGGCGGCGGGGGCCTTAGAGCCTTCGCCCGGTTCAGAATGTTCCCGCTTGATCGTGACATTGGCCAATTCCATGCGGCCCAACACATCTGTACGGTCCATCGGATAATCCACCAAATGGCGCGTATAGAGCTTCCGCGCTGCATCCCGGCTGGTTAGCCAAGGTGATCCGCCGAATGGCGAGACGGTGTAATCATCCGCCAACGTCGCCAAAATGCCTTCTAGGTCATTGGCAGCATAAGCGGCATAATTTTGGTCGATAATCGAACTCATTGCGGCACTTCCTTTGTTTCACCACCGACCCAAACAGCAATCCGACTGACAAATGGTAGGACTTGGCACCAAGCCATGATGCCACATACCGTCAAGATCATAGCGCCTAAATCGGCGCTAAATGAGGCGCCAAGCCTCGTCTCAAAAGCCCATTGAGTCCCCAAACCTGGTACATAGGTCAGCGCAAGATTGTGCAGTGGAAACAAGAGTACACCAACAGCCACTAACGCCAAACCTGACAGCAACAAATAGACAAACACAGCCTGCCGCCCCTTCGGCAAGGCAGTCAGGTCGTCAAACGTCGCAAGCCATTTTGCTTTAGTTGGCTCAACTTGCGCCATGGCTAGCGATCCACCTCACCAAACACGATGTCGAGCGAGCCGAGGATGGCCGACACGTCGGCCAGCATGTGGCCTTTATTCAAATGGCTCATCGCCGCCAAATGGGCAAAGCCCGGGGCGCGGATTTTAGCGCGGTAAGGCTTATTGGTGCCATCGGCGACCAGATACACGCCAAACTCACCCTTGGGCGCTTCAACTGCGGCATAGACTTCGCCAGCTGGCACATGGAAGCCTTCGGTATAGAGCTTAAAGTGATGGATAAGTGCTTCCATCGAGCCCTTCATATCGGCGCGGCGCGGTGGCGTCACTTTGGAGTTCTCGGCCAGAACCGGGCCCTTCGGCATCATCTCGATACATTGCTTGATGATGCTGGCGCTTTCGCGCATTTCGTCCATCCGGCAGAGATATCGGTCATAGCAATCGCCATTTTTGCCGACCGGCACTTTGAACTTCAGCTCGGAATAGACTTCATAGGGCTGGCTGCGGCGCAGGTCCCAAGCAATGCCCGAACCGCGCACCATGACGCCCGAGAAGCCCCAGTCGAGAATGGTTTTTTGGTCGACAACACCAATATCGACATTGCGTTGTTTGAAGATGCGGTTATCGGTCAACAAGGTCTCGATATCATCGCACAGCTTCAAGAATGGGTCGCACCACTCATAGATATCGCGCACCAAAGCGTCTGGCAGGTCTTGGTGAACCCCACCTGGGCGGAAATAGGCCGCATGCATGCGCGAGCCCGACGCCCGCTCATAAAAGCCCATCAGCTTTTCACGCTCTTCAAAGCCCCACAGTGGCGGTGTCAGGGCGCCTACGTCCATGGCTTGGGTGGTGACGTTCAAGATATGCGACAGGATGCGGCCAATTTCGGAGAAAATGACGCGGATGAATTGCGCCCGGCGTGGCACTTCAATCCCGGCCAAACGCTCAATCGCCAAGCACCACGCATGCTCTTGATTCATCGGCGCCACATAGTCCAACCGATCAAAATAAGGCATGGCTTGCAGATAGGTCTTATACTCGATCAGCTTCTCGGTGCCGCGATGGAGAAGACCAATATGGGGATCGACCCGCTCAACAATTTCGCCGTCCAATTCCAGAACCAGACGCAACACGCCGTGCGCGGCGGGGTGCTGAGGCCCGAAATTGATGTTGAAATTGCGCATGGCGGTCTCGCCCGGCAAAAGATCGGCAGAAGGATTGGTTTCTAGGGTTTGTGTGCCGTCTGCCATGGGTCAAAATCCTACCAAGTCACGCGCTTATCAAAGCACCCGATTCATCGTGCCCTTGTGGGCCAAGATGGCCACAGGATCAATAGTTTTGCCTGCGGTTTTCAAGTGCTGAGACTGCTTGCTAAACGCTATTTGGATCATCGCGCGGCACGCGCTGGCGGTAGGCCTCAAGCGTAAGTGGTTTAAGTGGCTTATATAGGACATGGCTAAGGTGGGTTTTGCTAGTTGGTGCCGTGCCTTGGCGCCGGCGCGTCTCTAAAAAGCCATGCCGGGTCCAAAACGCCATGCCACGCGCATTGCCGTCCAAAACCCCAAGACGCAACACATTCGTGCCTCGGCTTGCCAACCAGTCTTCCAAGGCTTGATACAAGTCGTGCGCCAAGCCAGTACCATGCAGGGCTGTGGCAACTTGAAACAGGCCGATATGGCCGACGCCCTTGTCGATCATGTCTTCGGTCACATCGATAATCGCGGCAATGATGTCGGGGTTTTGTTGGCGGCGAACGATCAGCTTGTGGGTATGGGTCCAATTGAAGGATGCGGGCGGAAGGTCCGTCATGAAATCCTCAACCCACTCAGCTTCGTCCGGCACCTCCCCTGTCAAGAACACGTCGTATTCTGGATTATCTCGGCAAAAGACCGCCAAAGCGGGGCGATCCACCTCGGTTGCGGTCCAGATATCTGCGTTGGTGAGGGAGAAGACGGGTTCGGGATTCATGAGGCTGGATTAGCGGCTTTTAGGGACAGCGTCACGGGGATGGTGCCTAGCTGAAAATTCCTTGGAGGTCCCCGCTCTCCGCCTACTCCTAGGCGGGGATGATAAGCTGGGGGTTCCCCTTACTCCGCCGCCTTCTCATCCCCAGGCAGCATGCCTTCCCAAGGGCTCAAGAAATCGAAGTTGCGATATTCTTGGACGAGCTTGACGGGTTCATAAATGACCCGCTTTTGAGCTTCGTCATAGCGCACTTCTGTATAGCCGGTCAGCGGGAAGTCCTTGCGCAGCGGATGGCCGTGGAAGCCATAATCGGTGAGGATGCGGCGCAAATCTGGGTGGCCTGAGAAGAGGATGCCATACATATCAAAGGCTTCCCGCTCAAACCAATCCGCAGCGGGCCATAGCCCAAAAGCCGAAGCCACGGGCGTGTCCTCGTCGGTGGTGACCTTCACCCGGATGCGCGCATTCTTGCTCATCGACAGGAGGTGATAGACGACCTCAAACCGCTCTGCCCGCTCTGGATAGTCGGCACCACATACATCGATAAACGTCGAGAAGCTTTCGATATCGCGCAAGTGCTGAAGCACGGCAAGGCTATCGTCGCGACGTACGACGACCGTCAGCTCACCAGTCGCCTGCGTCGCAGAAAGGATAGATGCGCCCAGCGCCGAGGTCAGGCGCTCTTGCAACTCAGCCAAAGCGCTCATCGTTCGATCGTTCCTTCACGACGGATTTTCTTCTGCAATTGCAAAATGCCATACATCAAAGCTTCCGCTGTTGGCGGGCAGCCCGGTACATAGATATCGACGGGCACGATACGATCACAGCCACGCACGACGGCATAGCTATAGTGATAATAACCACCGCCATTGGCGCAGGAGCCCATGGAGATCACATAGCGTGGGTTTGGCATTTGGTCATAGACCTTACGCAAAGCCGGAGCCATTTTGTTGGTCAAGGTTCCGGCCACGATCATCACGTCAGACTGACGCGGGCTGGCGCGGGGCGCAAAGCCAAAGCGCTCCATGTCATAGCGCGGCATGGCGGCCTGCATCATCTCAACCGCACAGCAGGCAAGGCCAAAAGTCATCCACATCAGCGAGCCAGTGCGCGCCCACGTGATCAGATCATCTGCAGCGGCAACCACAAAGCCCTTATCAGCCAATTCATCCGACAACCCTGAAAAATACGGATCGTTAGGAATAACGGGACCAATGTTATCGAGTGTGGCGGGGACAACGCCCGCGCGTGGGGGAAGCTTTAGTTCCATTCCAAAGCACCTTTCTTCCACTCATAGATAAAGCCAACCAACAAGATACCAAGGAAGCTCATCATCGACCAATAGCCGAAGGGTCCAATGTCATCGAGTGCCAATACCCACGGGAACAGGAAAGCGATTTCCAGATCGAACAGAATGAAGAGGATCGAAACCAGATAGAATTTCACGTCGAACTTCATGCGCGCATCGTCAAACGCATTAAAGCCGCACTCATAGGTCGACACTTTTTCTGGGTCAGGGCTAGAAGGTGCCAAAACCCACGAAGCCAACATGAACGCGCAGCCAAGGCCTGCAGCGATCACCAGAAAGATCACGATGGGAAGAAAGTCGAGCAGAAAAGCGTTCGAGACCAAGGTCTGCTGAACGCCCGAACCGGCTTGGTTGACTGCTGACACTGCACTGTCGGCCATGTGTGCCCTCTTGAAACGACTCTTTGGGTTGCCAACCGCGTTAGCACGGCGAGGCAATCGAATCTGATTTTACTAGGCTGGAGTGGGCTTTGGCGCAATGCGCGAAGGCGGTAAAGTCCTGCGAAATGTCCTTAAAGATCAGCCCAAGCTGGCAAAGCAGGCTGCGAGCACATCGGGGTGGGTTAACATGCCGTTGCGCGATGTCGGCACATCCAGCCAGCGCCATCCAGCCTCCCGGCCCGGCCCCCACATAGCTTGTGAAGAAGGGGCAAAGGTCTGCAGAGTTGTGTGAATATAGGTGCGCGGACGATCTTCCCAACCGCCGTTGGCAAAGCTAACCGGCTCTGTCCATTGCCCTGCTGGGTGCCACGTCAATTTACGCTTTAACAGGGCGATGTTGTCGGTATCATCCTCTGGCACCAGCATTTTGATTGGATAGTGATCGAAGAAATTCATCTTGTAGCCGTCGATGAAATGCGCCTGCCGATCTTTCCACCATTTGGGCCAAGACCCATCGGCTTCTTGCATTACCCACGCTGGGCGGGTGCGGGTGGGGATGAAAGCGTCATAAAAAGCAATATGGGCAATCCGGTTACCCAGTCGGTCGGCAACGCCTGTGATCGTCAGCCCACCAAACGAATGGCCAATCAGAATCACATCCTCGGCGTCTTCAGCTTCGATCACAGCGCAGACGTCCTGCACATGGGTCGATAGATTGGTATCGGGCCGGATCAGATGCGCGCGCTCTCCGCAACCTGTTGCGGTCGGAGCTAACACACGATGTCCCAGTGCCTGCAGTCTATCCGCCACTTGCCGCCAAACCCAGCCGCCATGCCACGTGCCATGAACAAGAACAAAGGTCTTCGCTTTTGCGGCTTGGATGGCCGGTGCCGATGCGCTGGCAAGCTGAGGTGCGACGAATAAAGCAGCCGGGATTGCGGCGTGCTGCAAGGCCCCCCTGCGAGTTAAGCTGTGTTTTGCCTGATCATTCATTGCGCTTCTCCCTTGCAAAACGTTGTCCATAACGTTTAGAGACACCCCCGATGCCGGTTTAGCTCAGCAGGTAGAGCGCCCGATTTGTAATCGGACGGTCGCGGGTTCGATTCCTGCAACCGGCACCATTTTCCCTAAACAATTGGATCTGACAAGCCTCAACCGATTGGCGCGTCGTAACAGCTCACGCGCTAGTGCCGCGACCCTCACTGGGAAGTGATCCTAATTGGCTGTCAGTCCAGGGGTTTGGCCCTGTTCGAATTGGGCTCAACAACTTACTTCTGCGCCTATGGGCGGTCTGAGCGCACAGCCCAATCAGTAGAATCTGTGGAGCAGAAATCATGATGATCCGGACGAGCCTAGCCCTTATCCCATTGATGGCAGCGGTTGCTTGTAGTCCGGCGGCGCAAACCGGCAACACCAAGACGGCACCTGAAACCGCAAGCAAAGAAGTAACCACTGCCCCTGCCCCAGCTGCCCCTGCTAACGTCGGCCCATCGCCTGAAGACGCCAAAATTCTAGCCAGCCTACCGGCTCCCTACAACGAAGGCGATCTTGCCAATGGTCGCCGGCAATTTGCCAAATGCCGGTCGTGCCATGTGATGGAGAAGGGTGGCGACAATCGGGTTGGCCCGGCCCTGCACGGCGTGTTTGGGCGCACAGCGGGATCTTCCGCTGGTTTCAATTACTCCCCAGCTTTAAAGAGCGCTGGCTTTGTGTGGGACGCGGGCAAACTTGACCAATGGCTGGCTGATCCAAAGGGATTCCTGCCTGGCAACCGCATGACCTTTGTTGGCCTAAAACAGGAAAAAGACCGTCGGGATGTGATCGCTTACATCAAGGTTGAAAGCGCAAAATAGCTCCAGCCAAAGACTTTTCTTGCTGCTTACCGCACCCGCTTTGACGACTTAAAGCCGGAGCCCAAGGTTTTGTCACGGTAGACTTTTGCGTTTTGGACCAAGCCAAAGCCAAACATGAGCGACAACATCACACTGCCGCCATAGCTGAGGAAAGGCAGAGGTTCGCCCACCACGGGCATCAGCCCCATAATCATGCCGGCATTGATTCCCACATAGATGAACAACAACATCGTGACGCCTGCCGCCAGAAACTTCCCAAAAATATGGCGGCAGCCAATAGAAATATAAATGCCAAAGGCCATAGCAGCGAGATAAAGTGAAAGCACAAACAAGCCGCCTACCATACCAAACTCTTCCAGCAACATGGCGAACACAAAGTCTGTGTGGCGTTCTGGCAAGAAGTCGAGCTGGCTTTGCGTGCCTTGCATATAGCCCACTCCAAATATGCCGCCAGAGCCGATGGCGATCTTGGACTGGGTGATGTGATAGCCTGAACCAAGTGGGTCGCGGGAGGGATCAAGGAAGGTCAGAATGCGATTCTTCTGAAACTCTGCCATAAAGAAAAAGAAGGCCGCCAAGGCAAAAGCGACGACCGAAGTGCCTGCAGCGATCACATACCACCACGAGAGACCGGCTAAAATCACCATGGTAGCTCCAACCCCTGCCACCATGATCGCTGTGCCCAAATCGGGCTGCAGTGTGATGAGCGCAGCAGGTGCTGCCAGCATTACCAAAGGGATCACATGCGCGCGGATCGTCCACATCCGATCAGACTCCGCATCTTGATAGTATCGGGCGAGCGCCAGAATGAGAGCGATTTTCATGAACTCCGACGGTTGCAGGCGGATCGGCCCGACTTCCAGCCAACGCTGCGCGCCGAGTGCGACTTTTCCGAATAATTCCACCGCAACTAACAAGATGAAGACGCCAAAATAGGCTGGATAGGCCAAATGATACCAAATGCGTACATCGACAGTGGCCACGACCAGCATCAGACACGTCACGATGCAAATACGGATGATGTGATCCCCGGCCCAAGGCTCCCAGCTGCCACCGGCAGCTCCGAACAGCAGGATGGTCCCTACCACGCTGATCATGACCATCACAAAGACGAGGCCCCATTCGATCCGGCGTAGCTTGCCAAAGAAGCTGTCGCGACCGCTTTCCATATCTGGCAAAAAGGTCATGCTTTGCCATCCCTAGGTGGGGTGTTAGGCGATGCCGGGGCTAAATCTGCGGTCTTTGTTTTGGTTGTAAAAGCTGGACGCGCTGAGGGGTCCTTTAACAGCGTCGCCTTCATGATTTCGCGTGCCCGGGGCGCAGCTGCCGCACCACCCCCGCCACCATGGTCAACCACCAATGCGCAACAATATTTGGGGTCTTCAGCCGGGGCATAACAGACAAACAATGCGTGATCGCGCTGCTTCCAAGGTAGCGACGCATTAGAGCGAACGCCGGTGCGCCGCTCTGCCATCGTAATCCGTCTCACTTGCGCCGTGCCGGTTTTACCCGCCATGCGCACACCCTCAATACCAAGGTCACCCCGTGCGGTACCACCAGCTTCGTTAGACACAGCGATCATGCCTTGATGGACAAGATGCATGTTCTCGAAGCTAAAGGGCAAGGACTCAAACGGCGCAATGGGCACCGCCCCTGGCCCCTCGCGGATCAAGCGCGGTACAACCGCTTTTCCCTGCGAGGCAATACGCGCCGTCATGACGGCCATTTGCAAAGGGGTCGCGGCAATCAAACCCTGGCCAATTGCAACGTTAATTGAGTCATAAACCGCCCAAGGTTGGCCGCGATTTTTCATCTTCCACGCATTATCGGGAACATGTGACGCGGAAATTCCTGGGATCCCTAGATCAAAGCGCTGACCAAAGCCAAAGCTACGCGCCACCTCGGCCATTTTGTCGCCACCAATCCGCTTGCCCATTTCATAAAAATAGACGTCGCAGGAAACCTTTATTGCGGTATTCAAATTGACGCTACCGTGGCCGCTCCGAGAATGACAATGGAAGCGGTGGTTGCCCAACATATAAAAGCCCGGGCAGTTGATGGTCTCTTCGGGGTCTGTAATGCCAGCTTCCAAGGCAGCCAAGGCTGTCACCATCTTATAGGTCGAACCTGGGGGATAAATGCCGCGCACCGCTTTGTGATATAACGGGCGCATCTCCGCATTGTTGTACTCATTGAAGTCGGTGCGACTTATACCGTCAACAAACTTATTAGGGTCAAAGCTTGGGGATGAAACCAGAGCCAAAAGCTCGCCTGTTCGGATATCCATAACCACCGCCGAACCTGCCTCGGCGGGACGTTCTTCCTTCGCCTGGAACTGGTCATAGGCAACTTGTTGAATTTCTGCGTCAATGGTGAGGACGATTGGTGTCCCACTTTTTGGATTTAGGCGCGGGTCGACCACCTCGCGGATTACACGGCCATGGGCATTGACCTCTAGCTTGGTTGCGCCATGCACCCCTTTAAGGCCTTTTTCTTGTGCCTTTTCAATACCCTCTTTACCGACCCTGATACCAGGATGACGGGCCTGTGGGTCCTTCAAGACATCCTTGTCATTGGCTTTCGCTACATAGCCCAAAACATGAGCCATACTCTCTGCCAGCGGGTAATTGCGCGCCTCCCCCATCTCGCAACGGACCCCCGGATAAGAGGCGGCATAGACACTTATCTTCGAATAATCTTCCCAAGACAGATTCTCAGCTACCATGGAGGGCATGAAGCGGGGTGAGATTTTTGCTTCGCTTAAGGATTCTTTGGCCTTCTCGGGCGGCATACGCAGAATGGAAGCCAAAGCGCCAATTGTCTTGGGAAGATCGTCGACATCTTCGCGCATAATAGACACGCGGAAGTCACGCCGGTTGACTGCCAGCGGCACGCCAAAACGATCATAAACGGGCCCGCGTGAGGCCGGATTGACCAAGAGGTTAAACTGGTTCTCGGCAGCTTCTAGCCGGAACTCATCATTATCAAAGATCTGAAGCTGCGCCATACGCAAGCCGAGCACAGCAAAATAGAGCCCGCCAAGCGAGGACAATACCAAGGCCCGTCGGCTAAACAGATCTGACCCACCACTTTGGCTCATGCTTCATCCTTAGACAGGTCAAACCAAGCGGCCACCCAGGGGTAGATTACAACCGCACTGATAGTCGGGACCAAGATCGACAGTACGTTAAACCCTTTCCCACTTGAAATCGACAGCACGAAGGCGGCAACCAAGAAAAAAAGTCCGGTAAGAGCTGCCGCGCCCATCGGGGTGGAGGCCATCGCCACACTGAAGCGCGCGGTCAGTATGGTCAGCGTGTGGGCGATCAAGGCAACGACGGCCCAAGCACCTAAAGGCCCGCCAGTCAAAAGATCAACCCAAAGACCTAGACCGAACAACATAAGGGCAATGACTGCATTTGGACCCTGATTGGCCCAGCCACATGCTGCCCATATCAGGCTGGCAGGCCAAATACTGCCAAACGGGCCAAGTGTCAGAGAGACAAGATTCAACAAGCTTGTCCCTGCCACGATGGCCAAGCCAGAAAAAAGTCGTGACCTGGTCGAGGGGCGCCCAGGTATAAGCGTGCTCACTGCTTGGGTGCCCCGCTGGGTGGGGTAGCAGGTGGGTTCGCTGCAGGTGCTGATTGAGGGGATGGCGCATTGGAGCTCGAACCTGATGCGGTCGCCGTACCCGCTACTGGGACGTTACGGCTTTCAGCCGCAAGACGCGCTGCTTCTGCCTGTCGGGCCTGTTCGCGGGCTGCGTCGCGCTCTTTCGCAAGGCGGGCAGCGGTCGCCCGCGCTGCTTCGATTTCACTGCCACGCAAGGCCTGCGCAGCGCGAATGGCTTCTGGTGTTGCCGCGGTTGGCACACCTGCGGCGTCTGCCGCTAGGGGCAAAACGCCACCTTGGATCGGCGCGGTCATTGCCCCTTCTGTGGGAGGTGGCGCAAGTGAAGGGGCCGTCACCGGCTCTAGGGGCGGTGGGAAATTGGACGGTGGTACCAACCTTACGAAATCAATTGGTGCCGCTGCGGAAGCCAAACGAACGCGCCATTGCCTGTCTGGCGCTAGGCCGGCTTGCCCAACGGCGATGCCACGCGGAAAGATACCATCATCGCCCGAAGTCATGACCCGCTCGCCATCGCGCATCAAAGTTGGTGTATTCAAGTGCGCAAGCCTTGGTGCTGAGGTCTTATCGCCGATCGCAATGGCACGGGCACGGGTGGTTTCGCCCATGACTGGCACCCGGCTATCACCATCGGCCAAAAACAAAACACGCGAGGTATCGCTGCCAACAGCAATCACGCGACCAACCAGACCATTCTGGTTCATTACAATCCAATTCACTTTAATGCCTGCTTTCGCACCTAAATTGACGATGCCAGACTTCGCAAAGGGCCCACTACTTTCGCTGATCAATCGCCCGGTTAGGCCTTGCGGCAATTGCTCAGCTTTGACGCCATGTAGCTTTTCATAAGCGTCAAGACGCTCGGCCATCGCTTTGGCTTGGTCGCGCCATTGCAAGAGCGCCCGATTTTCTTCTTTCAGTTTCTGATTAAGGTCAGCACCGCCAAAGAAGGAACCCGTCGAGGAAACGATGCTTTCGCCCCAACGCACAGGCGACATCAACACACCGCCAATCGCACCAGAAACATCAGAAGCAAGTCCGGCTACAGACCCGCTTCGCTGGTCTGTCACCAAAATGGTGACCCCGGCCGTGATCAGCGCCGACAGCACCGCGACTCCAATGAGTGGCCCTGCCCCCCCTGTCCGCCGATTGCCTCTGCGCGCCATATCCCTGCTCCTTTACCGCATAACCCTTACCAAATGGGGGCTTTATCCAGTCTAGACCTTGGACAAAACACCCTTCCATTGCTCGAAATTATCGACGCACTTGCCGGTCCCTAACACCACACACGACAAGGCATCATCGGCCACGGAGACAGGCAGGCCCGTACGCTCACGCAGAACTACATCCAAGTTCCGCAGCAGCGCGCCACCACCTGTGAGCATAATCCCCTTTTCAACGATATCGGCAGCAAGCTCAGGTGGCGTGGTTTCCAAGGCAACCCGGACCGCTTCGATGATTTCATCGACGGGATCTGACAAAGCTTCTGCGATCAATTGCTCAGAGATTTGGATTTCCCTCGGGACACCATTGAGCAAATCGCGGCCTTTGACAGACAAAGACAAGCCATAACCATCAGCGGGAGGCATTGCGGTACCAATTTCCTTTTTGATCCGCTCTGCTGTGGTCTCACCAATCAGCATATTCTCTGTACGGCGGAGGAAATTTATGATGCTCTCATCCATCCGATCGCCGCCAACTCGGACAGAGCGCGCATAGACAATACCTTCCAGGGACAGAACGGCCACTTCGGTTGTGCCGCCACCAATATCGACCACCATCGAGCCAGAAGGCTGATCAATGGCTAGGCCGGCACCAATTGCTGCAGCCATTGGTTCTTCAATCAAATAGGCGTCTGAGGCACCGGCATTCAAGGCAGCGTCTTGAATAGCACGGCGTTCAACTGGGGTGGCCCCCGATGGGACACAGATGATGATCCGGGGTCTGCCCCGTAGGAAGCCCTTGTTAGAGTTCACCCGACGGATGAAGTGCTTGATCATTTCTTCAGCGACTTCAAAGTCTGCGATCACGCCGTCGCGCATCGGCCGAACGGCCTGAATTTCGCCCGGTGTGCGCCCCAACATCAACTTGGCTTGATGGCCGACCGCTTGGACTTCTTTACGACCACCACGCTGGCGATAAGCAACCACGGATGGTTCGTTAAGGACCACGCCTTGACCTTTTACATAGACAAGGGTGTTGGCTGTACCAAGGTCGATTGCCATGTCGCTGGAAAACCAGTTGAAGAGGCGTCCGAACATTTTTCTCTCGCGATTCTAAGTCTATTTTTTGCGATGATTCGCAATTGTTCATCTTGCGTCGTGCCGCTTCATGACGGCTAAATCAAGGCCGTGAAGCCCCGAAGTCCTGCGATTCTTATCAATTTCTGCCAGTTCTGAGCAGTTGCAGCCTGTGCGATCGGGAAAGCCTTCGTGAACCCAAGGCCAGTCCTCAAATCGCGTTCTAGGCAGAAGCCTAGTTTGGCTGTTACCGGTTCTCCCCAAACGCGAATTCTAAAAGGGCATGTCAGCCAATCGCGTGCATGAAGACGCCCGGCGGGAAAGGCGTATCGGCTGGCACAAAGAAGTCCGGCATCAGATCCTTGCTGGGGTCAACCCGATAGTGATCAAACGAAGTCACCCCGGATTCCGCCAAAACCAGATCATCGATAAAGAAATTACCGGTGCAGGTCTTGGCGGGGCGGGTCAGGATCACATGGGCCGCATCTGCCATAATGTCGACCGTGCGGCAGTGACGCAGCCCCTCATCCCCAGCCAAGGCAAACTGGATTGCGGCGGTTGCAATACCCGTGCGCGGCCAAAGGCAATTGAAGCCAATTCCGTCGTCCTTGAACTCTTCAGCCATACCGAGCGCGCACATGCTCATGGTATATTTCGCCATCGTATAGGCGACGTGATTGCCAAACCAATTTGGGCTCATGTCCAGTGGCGGTGAAAGGTTTAACACATGGGGATTTGCCGCCTTCTTGAGGAAGGGAATGCAGGCGCGGCTGACCAGGTAAGTACCCCGTCCATTGACCTGATGCATGAGGTCATAGCGCTTCATTTCGGTCTGCAAGGTGCCAGTCAATTGGATTGCGCTGGCGTTATTGATGCAGATATCGATGCCGCCAAACCGGGCAACGGCCTGTTCCACCGCAGCTTGGACCGAAGCCTCTTCCCGCACATCGACCATCAAGGGCAAGGCTTGACCGCCTGCCGCTTCAATTTCAGCAGCTGCAGAATGAATTGTGCCTGGCAAGTGCTTGTGCGGTTCAGACGTTTTGGCCGCAATCACGACGTTGGCCCCGTCGCGGGCAGCCCGCAACCCGATGGCAAGGCCAATCCCACGCGATGCCCCTGTTATAAAAAGGGTCTTATCTTTCAGACTGCTCATTCTGGCCACTCCCATGATTTTGTTCTGCCATCAGATTTAGCGCCTTGTTGGGCCAGAGCAAGAAGAAAGGCGCAAACAGGCCAAGCTGGGCTATTTGATCGTACCGCGAACGCAGCCAGCAGATGCTTGGAAGCTGTGGCGCGCCAAGCAGGTCGGTCGCGGGTCAGGCTGAAGTTGAGGAAATTGGGGTAATTTGGGTGCCACTTCAATCTTTCGGCCAGTTTTGGCCGGAAGGAGAAGGTCTGATTTCGGGGTGGGGGTGGCGAAAGCTGCCGCCATGGGAGCAGAAGCCTCGCCGAATAAATTGCCTGCTTTAGGAAGCTGGATTGAACCGGCTTTCGCCATTCAGCCAAGTTGAATGAACGCCTATCTTTCGCAACGTATCAGGCGCTACCTGCAACGGGTCGCGTTCCAACACCACCAGATCAGCAGCCTTACCTACCTCTAGGCTCCCGCACGTTTGATCGAGGTGGCACTGCCACGCGGCATCAATCGTCATGGCCCGAATTGCTTGAAGTGGCGTGATGCACTCGTCAGGATTCAAGATGCCGCCGCCTTCATTCATATCCCTCAATACCGCATTTTCAATGCAGCGAAGCGGATCAATCGGTGTGACATTGTAATCCGAGTGCAAGGATATCCGCAGGCCTCCAGTAAGGGCCGAACGGCAGGGATCTAGTCTGTTGGCACGATCTGGCCCTAACAAGCGATCGCGGAACGCCCGACCCCAATAATGCACATGGCCGATCAGGAAAGAGGGGGAGATGCCCAAGGCCTTCATTCGGGCTATCTGATCGTCATGAAGAATGCTGCAATGCTCAATCCGATGGCGAAGCTTATGGCCGCCTTCGCCGCGGGTACCCCGCTCATAAGCATCAAGCACCACATCAATGGCGGCATCTCCATTGGCGTGAATGCCAATTGGCCAGCCATCAGAATGAAGGGTTCGCACCAGTGTCTCAATCTCTTGCGGCGAATAGTTCAACGCGCCACGATTGGTGGAATTCAAGTACGGAGCGCGCTGATAACCGGTCAAGCCTTGATTGGAGCCGTCCGACCAAGCCTTGATGCCGCTGATGGAAAAATTGGGTGAATGCAGCCCGGGCTTCAGTCCTATTTCCTTCCATTTTTCATAATGGGTGGAAACAAGGAGGCCAGCATAACGCACGGGTGCTTCATCCTTCAGCGCTGCTTGAATTAGAGCAATGTCGGCTTCGGCAAATAATCCACCAATCCCGCAATCATGCAGGGCCGTGCAGCCTTTAGCCGCTGCGTCATCGAGATCTGCGCGCAAGAAACCGACCAATTCGGGGCCACTTGGCGAGGACATGACACGGATAAAGGGCTGGAACGCCGGGGGCTCTTCCAAACGACCGGTTAGGTTGCCATCCGGCCCTCGAACAAAACGCCCCTGTGGAGGATCGGGGGTATCTTTCGTCACCCCTGCGAGTGCAAAGGCGCGGGTGTTGGCATAGGCATTATGTCCATTGGACTCTAAGATAAAGACAGGAACATCCGGGGAAAGCGTGTCGAGGTCTTGTTGCGTCAATGGTCGACCCGGCATAATCGACGGGTCCAGCATTTTTCCTTGAATCCATCCCCCCGGAGATGTCTTGGCAACGGCATCGCGAATTTTTTGACGCGCCTCATCCATCGTCGCCGTTGTAAAGGGGCCGATATCCAACCAGGGGCGGAGCCCTGCGAAATTGGAGTGCATGTGGGGATCAACGAAGCCGGGCAGCACAGTATAGTCGCCAAAATCGACGACCTGCGTGCGGGGCCCCTTCAGCCCCAAAATCCTATCGCGCCGACCCCGCGCCAAGATCAAGCCGTCGCGCACGGCGACAGCTTCGACGGTGGAATTGCGGGCGTCCATAGTGTGGATGCGCTTGGCAAGAAAAATCTTGTCCGCGTAGCTTTTCCCATCAGCTGCAGCGAAAGCCACACCGGGCGTTGCAACGGCCGTGGCTACAAACCCGCCGCCCATCCCGCGCAGAAAATCGCGTCGTCCATGTAACGTCCGCATGACCGACATGAATTTTTCATCACACGCATTACACATAGGAACCTCGTTTCTTGGCTATTCATAAAGATCAGAAGTGACCCGATCCCGGTCTGACTTCCCCCAAACAAGCTAGCATCAGGCCGTTTGTGAAATCAGTTACATCCGCCGGTCAGTTGAACCTTATCGGGCATATAAATCGACGCGAGCCGTTCGCCAGTTTGTTATGTTATCCGCCTGCCGGAAGAACAGATACACATATCGGATGTCGAGTCTTTTGCCGCCTCGCAGATAATACTCCCGCGTACACTGACCCCTTTTCACCCGTGACTGTACTCGGATGTCTTGCTTTCCGCCGTGCTCAAACCGGACCTGTGCATCATAAAATGCCACATCGGCCACTCGGACACATAGTTTGATCCGGGAGTAACGATAGCGTCCATTGGCCTGAATGATATCCTTATCCGCGCCCTTTCCAGCTTCAGCGAAGCCAAGCCGGACCCAACCTTGGATGACGGAGCGCTGATAATAATTGCCAGGGTTCCAGCCTTCGCCGGTCGCTCCGTTCCAAGCACCACCTGGGTTATAATCGGGACGAGAGTTGCTGGCTCCGGGATTATAGCCGCTGCCGCCACTGTTATTGCCGGGGTTATAGCCACCACCGCCGCTATTGCCTCCGGGGTTGTAGCCTCCACTGCCGCTATTGCCGCCGGGATTGTAGCCACCACCGCCGCTATTGTCGCCGGTGTTATGGCTACCGCCGCTGCTATGGCCACCGGGGTTATAGCCACCACCGCTGCCGCTTGAAACTGAAGGTCGTGAAGCTGACGTTCCTGACGGCGTTCTAGCTGTCACGGCAGGAGGAGCGGCGGGAGCAGTCGTGGTAGGATTCTCAGCTGGTGGGCGTGACGTAGATTGTGCGAATGCAGATCCACTACCTAAAGCCGTCAAACAAAGGACCAATCCGGCCGAAAATGGGCGCGACATCAGACGCCCAACTACATCACGAACCATAGCTTTTCTTCCTCCACACACAGCCTTGTCACGCCGAAAGCTAACCGACCGGTTAGTAGTGTCAAGAATATTATGACATGGTTCGCGCCGGAATTTTGGTTATCCCACGACCTAGCCTTTTGCAGTTGCGGCGAGCTAACTAAGTGCTGCCACCCCCTTCTGCACGCCGGGGGTGCCCATAGTGGCGCTGTTTTGCTATGGCCCTGCCATGACCGCCAAGATTTGCGCCCTGTATAAGTTTGCCTATTGCCCGGACTTTGAAGTCCTGCGCGTTGATCTGTTGGCGACGACGAAGCAGTTAGGGATTATGGGCACACTTCTGATTGCCCCTGAAGGCATCAATGGAACGATCGCGGGCCCGCCCGAGGGGATCGATCAATTCGTAGCCTATCTTGAGAATGACCCGATCTTTTCTGGGCGCTTTAGGGATGCTGAAATCAAATATGCGCAAGAGGACAAAAATCCGTTTGTGCGCATGAAAGTGCGGCTCAAGCGCGAAATCGTCACCCTGCGTGCGCCCAAGGCGGACCCCCGCCAAGTTGTGGGCACCTATATCGCACCTTCGGACTGGAATGCCTTGATCGCGGCCCCTGAGATTGTCTTGGTTGATACGCGCAATGCCTATGAGACCGAAGAAGGCATTTTCAAAGGTGCCATTGACCCTAAAATTCGTACCTTCACCGCGTTCAAAAAATGGGCCGAAGACAATCTCGACCCCGCACGCGACAAAAAGGTTGCCATGTATTGCACCGGCGGGATCCGTTGCGAGAAGGCTTCCGCCTACTTGCTCGCAGAGGGCTTTGAAAGCGTCTATCACCTCAAAGGGGGCATCTTGGCCTATATGGAGCAAGTGCCCAAGGAAGAGAGCCTATTTGAAGGCGGCTGCTTTGTGTTTGATTCCCGCGGGGTAGTAGGGGCTGACTAAGCGAGAGTCTCACCCCTACCTGCCTGCTCTAACAGGCGATAATGTTCAATGACCTGGCTGTCACAGCTCAGTTTCTTGGCAATCTTGCTGTTGGGCTCAATCACCCGCCAGAACGGCACAACTGCCGTGCTGGGCTTACCTTCCGCCAAATCGGCAAGCGCCACCTCAGCCACGATCTTGAGATAGATGGCAGTTGTGACGGGACAGGTGGCCTGCGCCTCATTCTTGCGCGCCAGTTCATTGCGCATCCGCTCAATGCTGCGAACCTCGCCCTCGGGGATGCGCGAGATATAATTCGCGATGGTACCGGGGGAGCCAATATACATGGTTGTCCCGGTTTTAATGCCGGCAAAGTCGGTGTGAAGCACCAAAGTCTTGGGTGGTTTGGCCTTGTCAAAACGCTTGCGCCAATCGGTAGGCTTTTTGGGTTTAGGTTTGTCTGTGCTGGTCATTTCAAGTCTCGTGTGTGCCGCCGCTGGGTCTCCTCTGCCAATGCGTCGAGATAGGCATCGGCAAAAGCCTCTGGATTGAAAAACAGGCGCGAGAATATACGGCCAATCGGCGAAGGTGTCGTGGCCTGCTCCGTCACAAAGATGTGTGTGCCACCCGCTGGCGTCGGCACCAAGCGACCTTCCCACTGGCCTTGATAGCCATAGCTGCTGTTAAAGCGCATCTGAATGGTTTCAGCGGTCTGGGCTGTCAATTCAAAGGCGATCACCTCTCCTTTTTGGGTGGTCTCAGTCCATGTTGTTTGGCTTTTCACCTCAACCTTGGCGAGGCTCGATCTCCACGTCAACTGGCTTGCTTTGTCTAATATGACGGCGGCTAATTGGGCGGGCGTGGCATCGACCACGCGGTCAACTTTTCCGGTGCGGGTGGCGGGCAATAAAAGGCCAATTAGAACCACCAATGCCGCCAAACCGGCTAAACCGCCAATAATCCAAAGCGCTACTTTCACTTGGTCGCTCCCGTACTAGATTGAGCGCTCTATGTAGCGAGAAAAGTCGGCTCTACAATTAGGCCACTTATTTACGTTTTAAAACAGTATTTTAGATTAGATTATGGGTTCGCAACGCGTGACAAAAGACCGCGAATAAAGGTCGTTGCCTTGGGGAACGAACTGAAACGAAAGGGCTTTCAGATGAATGAACAAATGGCGGAGGAGGAGTCCGCATAACTAGTCAGATAGAGATTTGAATTTGTGTTATAATTTTTTAGCCGAAATTTTTATTCCCACAATTTTTACCACGTGACCTTTTCGGTGGGGTGCTCTTTCGCGTGCACGCGCGGGAAAACTGTGTTAGCGATTGCGTTGCAGAAACCCACCGCTGCTAACTTCAATAGGCCTAGAGATTAAATACCCCACTCTATCCGGAACTGCTTTTGACAGCATTGGATTGGCATTCAAAAAAATCGATTTCCTTTTAATGCTACCAAGTTTAAGGACTCCATTTTTTCCAAAAATAGGATCGAACCTACATGTGGCGAGCAAAAAAACCTGCGATTGCTCTCAGCTTTCTATTGTCATGGGTTATTGTAGGATCATCAGCGGCACAATCAAACTCAAAACTCGAGCCATCGGCCCCAATTGGTTTGAACTCAGAAACTATTCATGAGAAGACAGCCGATATACAAGTATCGCTTGGAGCGCGGTCATATCTGGCCGGGGATTATGCTGCTGCAGCAAACTGGTACCGCAAAGCAGCAGATCAAGGCTCCGCCAATGCTCAGTATTGGCTGGGGCTTTTGTACGCCGAAGGACAAGGTGTAACGCAAGATTCCGCCGCTGCCCTTTTTTGGTATCAGAAATCCGCGGAACAAGGGTTCGCAGAGGCTCAATACAACTTGGGTGTTATGTTCGATGAAGGACAAGGTGTACCACAAGACTTTAGCGCAGCCGCCGATTGGTACCGCAAGGCGGCAGATCAAGGACTTGCAGAGGCACAATTCAACCTAGGAATTCTGCACTACAGTGGCCAAGGGGTACCGCAGAATTACGCGACAGCTGTCAGTTGGTTTAGTAAAGCCGCCGAACAAGGATTTGCTCCAGCCCAACACAATCTAGGTGCAAGATACTACGATGGCAAAGGAGTGACTCAAAGCTACTCAAAGGCGATTGAATGGTTTCGTAAAGCCGCAGCGCAGGGATTTCCTGAATCACAATTCAGCCTAGGCTTGATGTATAGTGAAGGCCAAGCAGTCCCAAAAAGCTCCACCATAAGTGCATCGTGGTTCCAGAAATCCGCGGAACAAGGGTTCGCAGAGGCTCAATACAACTTGGGTGTTATGTTCGATGAAGGCCAAGGTGTACCACAAGACTTTAGCGTGGCCGCCGATTGGTACCGCAAGGCGGCAGATCAGGGATTTCCTGCTGCGCAATACAATCTGGGTGTCAGATACTATGAGGGTAAAGGCGTACCTCAGAACTACGAGACGGCGGCTCACTGGTTTCGCACATCCGCAGAGCAGGGGTTTGCTGCAGCCCAATTCAATCTTGGAACAATGTATTTCATCGGACAAAGTGTCCCACAAGATTTCGCCACAGCTGCTTCGTGGTACCGCAATGCTGCCGAGAAGGGAAACACTGAAGCCCAGTATAGGTTGGGTGCAATGTATGCCCAAGGTAAGGGCGTGCCTTTGAACTTTGCAGCAGCCGTCAATTGGCTTCGAAAAGCTGCCGACAATGGCAGCGTCGAAGCACAATACAATCTGGGTGTATTGTACGGCGAGGGCAAGCATGTGCCCCAAGATTTTGCCGCCGCTGTTGCGTGGTATCGGAAAGCCGCCGAACAGGGCTCTAACCAAGCACAAAACAATCTAGGTATCATGTACGCACGAGGAAGTGGTGTACAACAAAACTATGTATTGGCTTATAAGTGGCTCAGCATTAGCGCGGGAGGCGGGAACAATATAGCATCAAGGCTGAGGGACGTCGTAGCGAAGCTAATGACTCCCAGCCAAATAAATGAAGCCCAAAGGCAGGCAAGAGAATGGAGGAAAAAGTAACCAAAGCTGCTAAATCCAACAGAGTTCAAATAACCGCTCTTCCTGAGGGGTATCTCATACTACCCGATCTGTCAGCCCCGCACGCGCCAAGCGGTCATTCAATCGCCCAGCAAAGAACTCGAATCCCTGATGCCAGCGCCTTTCCGCCGCCCATAATTCGCGCTGGACGCGCTCCCTAGTAGCATGGCGAGCAAACTTGCTTAATCGCCTTTGCTTGGCTTCAACGCGGTCTATCGCAGAGCGGCACCGATCCAGATAATCTTCACACTCTGAATAATATCGGAAGCCGCTCGCCGGAACCGAAACCCACCCACCATGCCTCGCGCTGAGTACCAGCTTCAAACAACGCCGCCCTGTCACTGGGCAAAGCGCATACCACCGCTTACCGCCTTTAGTGCCAGGAATTGAAACCAGTGTGATGAATTGCGAGAAGGGTTTATCGCGATAGGTGCCATGCAGCTCTATGCGGTCTGGTGCATCGCCAAACTCACACCATGCGCGCAAGCCAATAGCCCCAGCGGGGGATTGGTCGCGCGTGCACCGCCAATAAAGTGTGGTCTGCCAAGCAAAGCCCTTTCGAATATGCCCGCTACGAAAAAGACGCGCAATATTCAGGGGCAACGCTTGCTCTACCTTTGGCTTTCCAGACCGAGGCCGCCCTGAACCAAGTCCGCCCATAATGTTTTTCCCCTGTTAGCAGTACGCCCTCACTCCGATTTTTCCCAAATCTATTGGCTAAACATGGAGCTATCTCCAGCAACTGCCAAGAGAGCTGGCTTAAGTTGAGCCTCGAAAGCAGAGGAACTTAGACGAACAAGATTGGCCGATTCGCGCGCCGGAAAGCTATCGTGGTTTTGGTTTGCTTTTTGGCGACGCTTTTGGGAACTCCGGTCCCTTTGGAGGAAAAACCATCTCGCTGTTACGAATAAAGTCAGCAATTGTGGCAAAAGTTATATCGTCTTCTTTAGGACCAAATTCCGCTAATCTGCAAATTTTTTCAATATGCTCCCTCGCAACTGTCTCGGGAAACGATTGCCTAATCGGGCCATAATGCTGAACCGGACCTAACACAGGTACAGCACTTAAAGAATAACGGATTGACACCCTTAGTGCCGAACTTTTTGAAGCACACTCCACCTCTTCACGACTCACAATGTAGAAACCGCGAAGCTTATTCGTTTCATCATAGGATGAAAAGTAAGTCACCGAGACCACAAGCAATTTACCTGCAGGAAATCTCGCAATCTCTTTGGTATTGATAATTTGCACACTAGAAGTTAGCACCCAGTCTTTATTTATATTGGCACCAGTGGCACTCTCTTGAGATTTGGCAAAACTCGAACTTGCCAATACTATATTAAGACAACCAACAAAAAGTAGAGACTTTGAAAGCTGCAGTAAGCGCATATCGAATTCCCATATCTATAACTCAAGGATTATCCCACCTCCAATCTATCCGCAACCGCCTACTTACCCCAGCCCGCTTCCCTGCAACCAGCCCACCAGACTCACATTTCAAGGCCTCCGCACCCATAGCGGACCAAATCCCCGAAAGCCCCTCAGCGGCGATTTTAGAGTCACCAACGGCCATGCCTTTGACCATGTAGGCCACCACCGCGCGCAGATTTGCCCGGTGGGTTTTTGGCGAACGCTTCTCACTGCCCACATCCCCGACAGAACGAGATTGGATTGCGCGCGCTTGATAGATCATAGCGTTGCCTTTTGATGCCATCACCCAGCCTCTCAACCGTCTCAGAAAGGCCCCTCGCAGCCTTTCCGGCACATGCAGCAGCCAATGGACGTGCGCGCCCTTCTCAGGCTCTAGTGGGCTTGTCTCTCGCACCCAGACCCATGCCACCACCGCACCATGGTCGCGCAGCCAATCGCGCGCGCGCCGCAACAGCTCTTGAGTGGCTTTGAAGCTTTGACGCTCTGAAACCGATAGCGCGCCCCAATGCACCGTCACAAATCGGTTGAGCGGCACACCCAAGGCGATTGAGCGACTGGCACCACCTATCACCGCCCGTACTTGGCTCTTGCTCAAAGTCGCCGTGACAGCCTTGGCCACCCGCTTCCCACCGTGGGGGAGTAATGAGCGCCGCGCACCTATATAAAGAGAGGAGCCAGCGTCGCGCGCGCCAGACGGGTTTACATTTGTTGACATGCCAATGAATCCAAATGGGAAAATTTGCTATGATTTGTTATCATCCCTACGTTTGTTCCCCGTTTTTCAAGTGAACAATTAGGTACGCTGAGGCACAAACCGACATTGAAAACAAAAAGGGCGGTGGGCTTTCGCCACCGCCCTAAATGTTAGGAAATGTTAGTAGGGGATTGGCTCCAAGCGCACAGGCGTATGAAGAACGTGGCGCCCATGCCAGCCGCCCTTATGGACTTCCCGCTTGGTCTCAATTTCAAGACCATTTTTGCGCAGATCGTGGCAATAAGCTGCGAACCGATAGGCCCAGCCTGCAACTTCTTGAGCTGTCACACCTTGATTGCCAGCAAGCACGAGAGCCAGAATTGCTTTGGCGGTTTGCCCCGTCACTACAAAGGACAGCCCGCCATCATCTCGGACAACCCGCAATTTTTCCTTGGAACTAGCGGCCATTGCTTGACGCCTCCAATTCACGAATGGAGGCGTAGGCCGAGGCAACGCCCGAGGACAAGCCATAGGTCTTTTGGAGATGCTTCTCCCAGAGAACAAACTCCTCGCATTGAGGCTTTTGTTGACGTGAAAAGGGCAAGGCGGTATCGTTGCCCCGAAGGGCTGTTTTGATTTGGTAAGTCATTTTGGTTCCTTAGAAAGGCCCGCTTACGCCGCCAGCGAAGTGGGCTTTTTGCTATTTGCCACTAAGCGGCACTCTGGGTTTGGCTGAGGTTCGCCGCCCATGCCTCTGCATCCGACGCCCGGATACGACTAGCGCGCCCAACCTTTATGATAGGAATGTGGCCCGCATTGATTTGGCGATACGCCGTACTTCTTGAGATGCGATAGGCCGAACAAAAGTCGGAGATAGTCAAAAATGCTGTTATCATGATGCCTCCTAGGGCTACGCCAGCAAACATTCTGGCACCCCAATTATTGCAGGCTTAGATTTCAACGCAATCAACAATCCATCCAGAAATCAACGCTATACAACGGATTTCAGATCCATTTTTCATTGTAACTATCGGACCACAGGTCCAAAAAAAATTGAAAAAATCCGGACTCAATAACAAACATGTAAGCTTCCGTAGAAACAGTCTAAGCGATCCAAACAACGCTTTGAAATGCGCATAGCGGTTCAATCGAGAATACTCGGTTTGGTGTTTATGGAATGATTTCTAATAAGGACCGCCAAAGCTTTTGCCGACGCTTTTGAACCCAAGCATCAGTCCTTCCAAGGGCGGCTGCTTCAACACTTTCCCAAGGCGGAGCTATTTCGTCATAGGCCTCAGCAAGCGTCATTCCTTGGCTTTGTAGCTTCGAAAGCTTCTTCCTCAGATCATTGCAGAACTTCTTTGTTACAATTCCAGTTACAGTTGTCCGGCTCACTGAAGCCGCCTTAGCGGCAACTTCAATAGCGTTGTCATATCCGTTTCGTTCAAGGCCGCCCGCTTCCAAAAAGGCTCTGCGGACTATGAATGACCTTTTGGTCTTCTTATTCTTTTTGTCCCGATAGCTTCCAATGGACGATACCTTTGAAGGGTCAACAAAGCTCAGTACTGGCTTATCGGGGAGTTCCGGGTTGCCTTCTATCGCTTGTATCAAAGCATTCGCTAGCTCCTTTGACATAGGCAGTCGATGCTCCATTTTGAGATACGCCAATAAGGCATCAAAATTATGCATACCGAGGCCGATAATCGCAGAGGACCCTTGCTCCATTTCCAGCCCTAGCTCGTATATGAGCACGGCTACTTGGGGAGGCATTTGTTCCAACTTTTTGATTTGTGCTTTTGCGCGTTCTTTGTCTGTCATCCCACCAGCCTCACCACCTTGCCCGCACCACCCACACAATAATCATTCCATGCTGTCATCATCAGACGCCGCTTCTCTAATTGATTGCCGCGCCGATAGGCCGCCTCTGTTTTGTTGGCGATGACATGGGCAAGAGCCTGCTCTGCCGTCTCCCCATCGAACGTAGTTTCCTCTGATACCCATTCACGAAAGCTCGACCTGAAGCCATGCGGCACCCAATTGAGGTCTGCATCCCGCAACAGCTTTGTCATGGTCATTTCTGAGATTGGCTTGCCGCGCTTGTTACCCTCAAACAAAAGCCCAGAGCGACTGCCCGTGAAGGCCTGAAGTCGAACCAGCAACTCTTTCATGGGCTCAGTGAGCGGCACCATATGCGCGCGTTTGGCCTTCATGTGACTGGCGGGCCGCGTCCAAATGTTTGCCTCCAAATCAAATTGAGACCAATCGGCAAGGCGAACTTCTTGAGGTCTGGACGCAGAAAGAATGAGTAGCTCCAACGCCAGCCGCGCAATCGTTGGTTTGGCGCGAAGTGTTTTCATGAATGCAGGCACTTCACGATAGGGCATAGATGGATGATGCTTTTCACTACGCGCCACTTTCGGCAATGACCGATTGATAACCGTCATGGAAATTGGCGTTTCACGATAGCCCTTCCCTACCGCCCAATCGATGACTTGCCCAATGCGTTGCCGGACCCGTCGAGCGGTCTCCGGCTTAGTTAGCCAGATAGCCGCCAGCACATCGCGAACCTGCCCACCCTCAATCTTGTTGACTGCCACATCGCCCAGCTTTGGGAACACATAGGTTTCAAGTGTGGTCATCCATTGCTTTGAGTGCTTGGAATTGCGCCATGCTGGTTTTTGCTCTGCATGCACATCAGCCGCCGCCTTCCTAAAGGTAGGGATGCCCTCTTCCTTGAGCCTTTCAAAAATCGGATCTAAGCCAGCCTCCATTTGGGAACGCACAGCCGCCGCTTTATTACGCGCTTGTTCAAGTGACACCTTGCTTACGGAGCCCAGTCCAAAGTCACGTCTTTTGCGATTTTTTTGCACCCGAACGACCCAAGACTTGGACCCAGTGGGTTTCACAATCAAAAAAAGACCGTCGCCGTCGCCATAACGCCCCGGCTCATTCTTCGATTTAACCGTTAGTGCGCTTAGCTTTCCCATGATTGCCTCAAAAAACCGTTCCCACACATATTCCCACACCATGCGCGGGATACAGGGAAACGTCAAGGCATAACTAGGGACCCAAATGGCTTATTTTATCGGCTATTTAGGCGCCGAGGAATTGTCGAGAAACGATTAGAAACAGGCAACTGGCGGAGGAGGAGGGATTCGAACCCTCGATAGGCTTGCACCTATAACGGTTTTCGAGACCGCCGCATTCGACCACTCTGCCACCCCTCCGGTGCGCCTTGCAGATCGCGCTGCAAGTTGATCAAGGGCGCGGTGTTTAAGCACCAAACGCGGCTCTGGCAAGACGTGGTTTGCAGGCGGCGCTTCAGGTCGTAGGTCATTCCGGCATAAGATGCGTGAGCTGACTGGCACGAAGGACACAAATCTGTGTAAACGATGGGTCATGAGTGAGCCCAACACACACCCTGCAGACAAGAAAGATAACCGCCCCGTTGCGGCGTTTGATGTGGATGGCACGCTGACGTGGGCGGATTCCTTTGTGTTGTTTCTGCGCTTTGTTGCCGGACGCTTTGGCTTTGTGGTTAAGATGGTGCAACTGATCCCTATCTTTTTGGCCTACCGACTGGGTGGGGTGCCCCGCAGTGCGGTGAAGGAAAAGACGCTCCATGTTTTTCTCGCAGGGATGAGCGCTGAGGCTTATTTGGCGCGGTGCCGTGCTTTTGCGCAGACAATATATCCCATCATCGCGCGGCCAGATGCAGTGGCACGATTGCGGGCTCATTTGGGGGTGCGCGATCAAGTGGCTTTTGTCTCAGCTTCATTGCGCGACTATCTAGCGGTGTGGGCAGAGGAGCTCGGCGTGGATCAAGTGTTGGCGAGCGAAGTTGAAATCATCAACGGGCAGCTGACCGGACGCCTATTGGGCGATAATTGCTGGGGACCTAGCAAACTTGCAGCCATTCAAGCAAATTTCGGTGCCGCCCCACTGGTTGCCGCCTATGGTGACACCCGGGGCGATAAGGAGATGTTGGCCGCAGCTCAAAACCCGAGCTTTCGCATCTTCGAAGAGGCACCACGCGACCGATTAATTCAATTGTTTTCGCTTTATGCTGGCAAACATATGGAACGTGGGCTGACGAATCGGCTTTAGTACGTTTGAGTAGCCTTTGGGCAGGCTGTGTATGTGGCGCAGTTTCGGAGAGAGAACGCATGGAAGGTCATGAAGTCTCAGTCTGGTGTGTCTCGGATGGGCGGACCGGAATTGAACGCCAGACCTTAGCCGTTGCTTATGCCTTGAGCGAGCGGGTCCCCACTCGGATCAAACTGCTTCGACTGCAGCCGACCGGATTTCAAGTCTCCCTACCACCCAGCTTGTGGCTGATACCAAAGTCCGCACTTCCCGCCGAACAAGCGGCACGATTGCAGGCCCCGTGGCCGGACGTTTGGATTGCCAACGGTCGTCGCTCTATTCCCTATTCTATGCGGATGCGGAAGTGGAGCGCTGGTCAAAGCCTTGTCGTGCAATTGCAAGACCCACGCATAAGTCCCAAACGCTTTGATTTAGTTGCGCCGCCCCAACATGATGGGGTGAAGGGCGACAATGTCATCTCAACCCTTGGCGCACCGGTTTGGTATACCAAGAAGCAAGTTGAAACCGCCCTCTCCCAAATCCCTGAGCCACGTCACCTTGGCAAGCGAAAGGTGATGGTGATTTTGGGCGGCACATCTAAGCGACATCAACTCAGTCTCGCGCGCGCCCACGCAATCGTCGCAGAACTACAAAGGCTGGCGCTTCAAGATGTGCATCTGATGATCACGACGTCGCGGCGGACGCCTAAATCGGCTGAGGACTTGTTTCGCGCCTTCGCTTTTACCTCCGGCGCAGACTTCTTTGCCAACGAGAAGCGAGATGGCCCGAACCCTTATCTTGCTTGGTTAGCGCAAGCCGATGCGGCTTTGGTGACGGAAGACTCCACCAACATGATGACCGATGTCGCGTTTTTTGGCGTCCCAATACACCTAATCAAGCTGGAGGGCGGGGATTCTAAATTCGACCGCCTACACACAGCCTTTATCGAACGTGGTGCGGCACGTTGGTTTAATGGCAGCCTGACCCATTGGACTTATGAACCCATCCGCGACGCCATGGCGATTGCTGAGGCCATTCAAGCGAACCTCAACCTGATTACACGCTAAAATCTGCGCGAGCTTACCAGCGCAACAACCGTGCACCGACCATCGCTCCAATTGCGGCAGCGAGACCAATGCCCACGACGTACCAAATCGTGACAAAGGCGACGGAGTCGACAGAGCAGAACATGGCATAGACCATAGCCCCTACCCCGCCCGATAATGCCCCAATGGCAGCGCCAGCTAAGGCCAACCGTGTCGGTGCAGCCTCTCTCATCGCCCAGACCAGCAGCAAAGCTGTTGGCAGGCCGCAGAAGGGGATCAAGATGATGCACCACGGGAAGCCGCCACCTGTAAAAGCTGCAAACCGATGCCCCGGTTCTGTGGCTATCAAGGTTAGAAGGCCAATTGCGATCGCAGATAGGATCACCAAACCCAGTGGCGTCGCGAGACGACGCACGGTCCCGCTGGCCCCGCCAATCGGCTTAGCAAGGCGCAGAGCAAGCCCGCCGGCAAAGGTTGCAATCAAGGCTGAAAAGCCAGCCTTCATAGCCACCATTGGCGCAGCCACGCCAATATCAGGGCGAAATCCCATGAATATCCGTGCCAGAACCAGTCCTAAAACAAGGCCAATAATCAGGGCTAAGGCCAAGCGCCGATAAAGACGGTCGGGAGTTGCAGTCTCAGGGGTTCGAGCGAGCGCTTCAATCAAGTCTTCGGTTTTCATGAAATGTCTCCTGTCGCTGACGTGCCGACCAGACGCATGAGGGTCTTAAGGCCGCGATGGATAGATATTTTTATGTCAGAGGCACTCCAGCCGGTTTGGGTGGAGGCTTCAGCGATGCTCAATTCCTTCAGTTTCACCAACTCAATGGATGTTCGCTGTTTGGGTGGCAGGTCCCCTAGTAAGCGGGCAATATCGCGGCTCGGATCACCCGCCTCGGTTTCTTCCGCCGACAGCGCATGTTCAAAATCTTCAATAGGAAGATCAAATCCGCGCCTGCCGGTCCGCCGCCACCGATCAATCATCCGATAGCGCGCAATGGCATAGGTCCATGCCAACAATTTTTGGTCAGGGTCAAACATCGCCCGTTTGGTATAAATGGCGATCAGCGTCTCTTGCACCAAGTCTTCTGCGTCGTCAGGCCGTGCACCTTTATTTCGGAAGAACGCTCGCAGGCGGGGTGCCAAGCCATCGAGTAAGCGGCGCGTAGCAACTGGGTCGCCAGCTTGCGCACCAAGCATCCACGCGTGCAATTGGGTCTCGTCTGGTGTCAAAATGGCCCCTCCAGAAAGCACTACGCGACCACCTATAGGATGGTTACACCCAAGGCAGCGCAGAGCATCACACGATTACAGAAGCGAGGCTTGCGCTTTTTCAGATTTCGGCCACCTTGGGCCTATGAGCTTGATGATCCGCCGCGCCGAACAAAGTGATGCCCCCTCAATTGCTGAGTTGCAACAAACGACGTGGCGTGAGACCTATGCCGGCCTATTGCCGACCCCTGTGTTAGATGGCTTAGCGCTGCCGCGTCTTTATCGGACTTGGCGGGCGGAATTGATCCGCCAAGATGGGGATTTAGATCACGGAATTTTCGTGGCGGAAACCGAAGATGGCAAGGCTTTGGGCTATGCAACATGTGGCGCATCAACTGGTCAGGCCACCGATATACTGGGCGATGGCGAAATCCACCAGATTTATGTGAAAGCCTCCCATCAAGGTCGCGGACTAGGTCGGGCTCTCATGTTGGCTTGTTCGCGTTGGCTTTTGATGCGCGGTCTGTTCAGTGGTGGCCTTTGGGTCGTGAAGGGCAATGACAAGGCCCGCGCTTTCTATGAATCAATCGGCGGCGAATTGGCCGGTGACAAGCGCGATTCCATGCAGGGCTGGCAAATCCCTGTTGTCGGGTACACGTGGACCGACCTCTATGAATTGGCCGGCCTTGAATCTGAAGTACCCAGCTGGCTTTGAGCTCGAACGAAACGACCCGCTAAATCCACTTACCCAGTCGCGCAATCGAAAAAATAAAGGCCGACGAAGCAACCATCAGACCTGCGGCCCAATACGGCCCCATGGGGTCTTGAAAGATGGTCATATGTTCAAAATTCATGCCAAAGGCCGACGCCAGAAGTGTAGGCGGTGCAAACAGTAAGGTCACAACCGCCATAGCCTTCAAGGTCTCATTCTGGCGCGCACCAACAAGGCCTAACGTCGCATCTAAGAAGAAGGTTAAGTCATTGGTCAGGGCTTCGGCCTGACGCTGCAGGGTTTCAACATCAGTTAGGAGAAGGTTTAAGCGTTCTTTGGAAACCGCCCAGGCCGAACCATGGGCCAGAACATAGCGCGACAAGCGTGATAAACTTGACAGGGAATCCCGCGACTGGCTCGCCCCTGCCCCCAATTGACCCAAGCGCTTCAAAATCGTTTCCAAGCGGATGGTCCGACGACTAACCAAGACCCGCAGGTTCAAGTCTTCCAATTCTTGCGCGCTAGCACTTAGAAAATCGGCAACCCGCTCAACCAAGCTTTCAATCAGAGCTAACAGCACGTCTGGCCCAGTCTCAACCTCAGACAGATCAGCTGAGGCGCGCCCTGCATTGGCCTCAAAGGCGCGCAGCGGGCAGGTGCGGACAGTGATCAAAGCGGTCTTGGTCAAAAAGAAGCTGACGATTTCACGCTTATGGGCAATAGGGGGAAGTTTCGTCGGCGCTACCGCTTCTGCTTCAGGTTTCGCACGCGCCACTACGGTTGCATGTAAAACCATGGCGTCATCTTCGAGATAGAAGCGGGCCGACTCCTCTAAGGCCGCACGCTCTGCCTCAGACGGAGCATCAATTCCAAAGGCTTCTTCGACCAGTTGTTCTTCGCTACGCGATGGCTCCAACAAATCGATCCAGATTACGTCCGGCGCAGCAAGGTCTTCGGCTCTAGGCTCGTTAAGGACAGTGGGCCCCGTGGCCTGGCGGGTCAAAATGCTGAGTGTCATGAGAAAAGGCGTTTAGACCAGTTTGCGGCAATACCAAATTCTAAGACTAGGATGACTTCAAAACTAGGCCAATAGGCGCAGAAAATTAGGCCACGCTGCGCAAGCGAGTACGTTTGGTCACCGCACGCTCGAGAGAATCCACCACTTGGTTCGATAGATTGAGATCTTTGCCTGCCAAATCCAGCAATTGCTTCACAGCATAGCCATGCATCTCAACGATATCAGCCTCAAGCTTGCCTTGCGCACTCGCGAGAGCGGCATATTTCAGCAATGACATGGCTGCAAGTTCCAGCAGGTCATCGCGGATTTTCTGGGCATGGGCGGCGGTATTTTCACCAATCCAGGCAATGTCCTCGGTCGAGGTTTCTTCGATTTGATTATTGCCAGCAAGATCGATCAAGATCTGTGCATCGTCCTGTATCAAGTTACGCTCAACCCCGAACTCATTCAGGATGGCTATCCGATCGGCCTCTCGCCGCTTTAGGCCAGACAGAATGGGATCAACCTTACGACGGCGGCATGGACCGATATAATTGTCCGACACAATGAAGGAGCGCTGCATATTGATCGCAGAATCGATACGTTCTGCGACAGCTAACGTGGTGAAGGGCTTGGCCAAAAACTCGTCTACGCCGGCATCACGCGCCGCCATCAGGCATTTCTTTGTACCAAAACTGGTGATCATAATGATCGGGATCGAAGGGTTGAAGCGCGGATTTTTTGACCGGATTTCTTGGCGAATGCGTTGCGCCAAACCCATCCCCGAAAGGCCCGGCATATTGAAATCAGTGATAACCAGATCAATCGGCTCTGCCTCTAGGGTTGACAAAGCGCGATCAGAACGATCCGCTGTCGACAAACGAAACATGCCTAAGCCATTAAGAATACTTGTGAAAATGGCCCGAATATGGGTGTGATCGTCCACCAGCAGGACCCGCTTATTCGCAAAATCCTGCACTCTGGTTTCAGTCATTTTTCTGACAGACGACATCACACAGCCAAATAACTTTGGCTGAGAATCTAGGGCCTATTCCGTGAATTAAGGTTTAACCGCATGACGAAAGCTTGTGTTTATCTTCACTCAGACACGCAACGTCTCGCTTATCAGCCATATTGACTTAAGGAGTCATGCCAGCCTTCAAAGCAAAGCCATAGGCGGCCAATGCCAATGGTTTCACCCGATCGGCGTTATCTTGAGCATGGGCGCTTGCGGCCGTGCCATCTCGAACTCGACCCACAATCCCCTGAATAATCCCAGCTAAACGGAACATATTATAGGCAAAGTACCAATCGATATTATCAATGCCTTTGCGACCAGTCCCTTGGCAATAAAGCTCGATATAGCGCTCCATCGACGGAATGCCCAAAGCTTCTAGATCAAGCCCGGCAAGGCCGGAGCGCTGGCCAGAAGGCATGACCCAATTCATCAAGTGATAGGTGAAGTCGCCCAATGGATCACCCAGCGTCGAAAGCTCCCAATCCAGAACTGCCAAAACACGAGATTCTGTCGGGTGCAGGATCATGTTGTCGAGACGGAAATCGCCATGCACGATGCTGGTGGTCTCGCCTTCTGGAACACTGGTTGGCAGCCACTCTATCAAGCGATCCATTTCAGGGATTTTGGTTGTTTCTGAGAGCTGATATTGTTTGGTCCAACGGCTGATTTGGCGGGCAAAGTAAGAACCTGCTTTCCCGAAATCTTCCAGCCCAACAGCCTTATAATCTGTGGCATGCAGGGCTGCTAATGTCGCGATCTTGGCCTCATAAATGGCTGTGCGCTGGGCAGGCGTGCTATCGGGTAAAGAGCCATCCCACAAAATCCGACCATCAACAGAGTCCATGATGTAGAAGATCGTGCCGATAACACTTTCGTCCATGCACAGTCCAAAGGGTTTGGCGACGGGAAAGCCAGTTGGATAAAGAGCTGAAATCACCGCGAACTCACGGTCGACAGCATGAGCAGAAGGAAGAAGCTTGCCAGGTGGCTTGCGACGAAGCACGTAATTCTGGGTCGGCGTGATGATCTGATAGGTGGGGTTCGACTGGCCACCCTTGAACTGACGGATTTCCATCGGCCCAGCAAAGCCTTCGACATGGGCTTCCATCCAAGCGTGCAACGCAGGTTCGTCCAGCTGATAACGCGGGTCCACGGGCTTCGTGCCACTGAAAATATCTGCTTCAGTATCGCTCATGGTGACGGCTCCCTAAATGATCATTATTGTTGTTCTGGTGAACTTTAACCTGCTTGCTGCGCAGGGGAAGGCTTTTTTCCAGCCCAGCGACCGCTGGTCCAACTTGAAGGCTTCAACCACCTCGGTTTAATTGGCGCCAACCGATGTCGCGGCGATGGAATCCCATCGGCCAGTCAAGCGCGTCTACAACCTGATAGGCAGTATCCACTGCGGCTTGCAGATTAGGCCCAAGACCAATGGCGTTGAGGACGCGGCCACCGGCCGACCGCAGCTTACCATCTTCATCGCGTCGGGTGCCCGCGTGCAGCAACACCCCCCGCGGGATCGCGGATGCGCCCACTTCACCCCGGATTTCAGAGCCTGTGATCGGGTCTTCGGGATAGCCTTGGGCAGCCATCACCACCAAAGCAGCAGTCTGATCAGACAGGCGGAACTGCGGCGCTGCATCCAGCCTGCCCTGTGCGCACGCCATCAGGAGGAGGGCTAAATCGCCTTCAAAGCGTGCCATCAATACTTGGCACTCTGGGTCGCCAAATCGGGCATTATACTCGACCAGCTTGGGTCCCGACGGTGTCAGCATCAGGCCGGCATAAAGCACACCGCAAAACGGCATGCCCAATTTCTCCATGGCAGCCATCGTCGGCTCGATAAAGCGAGCCATGATATCTCGTACAAATTCTGACGTTGCATGGCTGGTTGGCGAATAGGCCCCCATACCGCCCGTATTTGGACCACGCTCGCCATCGAACGCGCGCTTATGGTCTTGAGCTGAGCCCAAATAGACCGCCCGTTTCCCATCGCACAGGGCAAAAAACGACACTTCCTCGCCCGTCATGAATTCTTCAATGACCAGACGGGTGCCAGCACCGCCGAAACGGCCATCGAACATCTCATGGATCGCTACTTTCGCCGATTGAAAGTCTGGCGCAATCACCACGCCCTTGCCCGCTGCCAAGCCGTCCGCTTTGATAACATAGGGTGCCCTCACCGTCTTCAAATAAGCAATCGCCTCATCGGCAGAGGTGAAGGTGGCAAACCTGGCAGTCGGGATGTTTTTGGCCTCACAAATAGTTTTGGTGAAGGCTTTGGAGCTCTCCAATTGCGCCGCAGCTTTGGTGGGGCCAAAGCAAGCAATATTCTTCCCCGCTAAGGCATCGGCGAGACCCGCAGCAAGGGATACTTCAGGACCGACCACGACCAAATCAATCCGGTGCGCCACAGCCAATTGCACGAGCGCTGCAACGTCTTCGGCACTGACTGGAGAAATTGGGGCAATCGCGGCAATGCCGGGGTTGCCTGGGGCGACCAACAGAAACGTCACCGACGGGCTGTTATTCAAGGCAAGGGCGAGCGCATGTTCCCTTCCACCAGAGCCGACTAGCAATACACGCATCTTTTCCCCCTGCCTGCCGCTACACTGGGCTAGGCAGTAAGGCCGATTAGGTCAAGATCGCAGCCCTTTTCTTAACGGCGCGATAGCAGCATTGGGGATAATTCACTGCGGCTTTTGCCTTTAATCGGTCCTGTTTTATTCGTAAGGGGCAAGGTGACGCTTTAGTGGCGAAAATTCGCTCATGATACGTGAACGATTTGACCCTACACAACACAGAGGCAGAACCACCAACCAAAGCGGCCAATGCATTGGATCGGTGGGACGCTGAAGCGAGGGAACAGCTTGCGTACCAAGGATCTTGGACCAATTGTGATTTCAGATTTGGGGCATTCGCGTCCCCAATTCTGGACTATTGCGACTGTTGGGACGGTTCATTTGATCCTATCTGCCGTGTTGCTGACTTCCACTGGCCCGCTCCTAGAACCCGATTTTCTCGACAATGTTGAGATTGTGACCCTGCCGCAAACCGCCGATATGCAAACAAAAGCGTCGGTGCCGACAGAGCCCACCCCAGCGCCAGCGGTACCTATGGTAGAACCACCGCAACAACGGGCTGAACCACTTGCAGAGACAATTCCCGCACCGCAGCCACCGGTCGAAGCCCCAATACCTCAGCCCCCTGCCCAGGCAAAGCAAGTTGCGCCGGACGTGCCCAAGGCTCCGCCAGTACTGTCTCAAGCCAATAATCCAAAAGTAGATGCTGCTCCCGCGCCCCTAGAAGAAGTTGCACCTATTCCCTTTAAGCCAATCGCAGCCCCCTTACCCAAGCCCGTTACGCTGCGACCTGCTTCACCAATACTGACACAACCGACACCAGAGGCGCTGCAAGTTAAAGGGCAAAGACTGAAGGCTTCCAGCGCGCCAGCGGTGCAAGCGGCACCGAACCTGCAAGTGCCTGATGCGGTCGAAGAGGAAGAGCCTCCACCCTATCAGCCAAGCCCCTTACCGACTTTAGCCCCTGCTGCTGCGCCAAACCTGCGCACCTTGCCCAACCGCCCGATCACGGCGACGCCAACGCAAGCCGCCCCGATGGCCCTACCCAAATCGCAAGTCGCGCTGCCTAAAGTCCAAGTGCCCCAGATCAAAGCGGCGGACTTACGGGTTCCTGAAGAACAAGCGGTTGCGAATGCGAGTGGCGGTAATGCGGCAGCCGCAGGCGGCACAAGCGGCGGCGGCGCGGCTTCACAAGCCCGCGCTCAAGCGGGTACAGGCACATCGGGCGGCGTCACGTCGCTTGGCGGATCCTTTGTAGGTGGGGGGATAACGCCAGCACCCAGCGGCGGTGGTCAGGCCGGCTCACAAGTGACTGCTGGATCTAGTGGTGCCCTGCCACGCAGACCAGGTGGCGCAGGCGTCAAGACAGAATTCCCAACCGGCGTCGGTGGGTCCTTGCTTTCCAAGATGGCCCGCACCGGTGAATGCGCGCAGATCAATCGCGACCGAGATGGCAAATGCCCTGATTGGGATCCGATTGAAGGCAGATCACCCCGTTTAGCCAAACCTATACCTGTAGCGGTGCCCAAAGATGCAGCGCCCGGTCGTTATCCCTTGGGCAGCAATCCTTTGCCTCTATGCAAGCCCGGCACACCGCAAGCCCAATTTGGCCTGTCTTGTCTGCCGCGCGATGATGGACCAGGTATTCCAAAGCAATAATCCAGCGCTTGTTTTTTACGCCGCACCAGCGGCATAGTGCGCTATGATGCAAGCTTTTCTGGTATTTTTAGGCGGTGGTTTGGGCGCTGTAGCGCGCTGGGCCTTTGGTATGACTGCCGCCCGTTGGCTGGGTACGGCTTGGCCTTGGGGCACTTTCGGGGTCAATGTCTTGGGCAGTTTCGCCATGGGCCTTGTGATGGCGGCTCTGATCCGTGGTGGCACGATGAGCGCTGGGGCCGAGAATTGGCGGCTGTTTTTCGCGACCGGAATTTTGGGCGGATTTACCACCTTTTCTGCCTTCTCGCTCGAAAGTGCAGGCATGATTGAGGCGGGCAATTGGGGCCAAGCAGGTTTTTATGGCCTCACCTCTGTCGTGGTCTCGATTGCTGCCCTGTTTGCAGGCATGGCACTTGGGCGGCTTAACGGGTAAGAGAGCGCCATGTCATCTCCTATCACCCTCCCCGTTCGTGAAACCGACGGCGAAGTTCGCCTCGATCGCTTCCTGCGCCGTAAATTCACCACCCTCACGCAAGGGCGGATCGAACAGATGATCCGGAAGGGCCAGATCAGGATTGATGGCGTGCGCGCCAAAAAGGCGGGCGACCGCCTTAGCCCCGGTGCAGAAGTGACTGCACCACAGGAAATCGTCATCCCAGAGAAGAAGGACGACGGAGTCGTCCGCGTGCGGCTGAGCCCTGAGGATGAGCGTTGGCTGCGCGATATGGTTATCCATGAGGATGAGGATGTCATCGTCCTTAACAAACCACCCGGCATTGCCGTCCAGGGCGGTACAGGCATGACCAAGCATCTCGATAAGATGATGGAGATTTTTGCCATGGATGAACATGGCAAACCAAAACTCTGCCACCGCTTGGACAAGGATACCTCGGGTGTCTTGATTTTTGGTCGTAACCCTGCAGCTACCGCCAAATTGTCAAAAGCCTTTGCAGGTCGCAAAACCACAAAAGTCTATTGGGCCATCTGCTTGGGTACGCCCCATCCGCTTTCGGGCGAAGTGCGCGGTTGGATGATCAAAGCCGGCAGTGCCAAGAACCCGGATAATGAGTTGATGCGGCGCGCAGCGCACGGCGAACCAAACGCGGTGTTCGCTATCACCGATTATCACGTCATCTCGAACGCTGGCACCAAAGCGTCTTGGGTGGCGCTGAAGCCGATAACCGGACGCACCCACCAATTGCGCTTCCACATGGCAGAAATGGGCTATGCCATCGCTGGTGACCCAAAATATGTGTGTGACCGCGAGCCTATTGGCGGCTTGAGTGAGCAATTGCACCTGCATGCTCGCGCCATCCGCATCCCCCACCCAAAGGGCGGGATATTGAGCGTTACCGCTGACCTGCCACCCCATATGCTGAAGGCGTTTGATGCACTTGGCTTCCAACAGTTTGAAGGTCGCGACCCGTTTGAACATTTCCGGGTAGATGCTTGACCTTTCGTTTCGCAGTCTTCGATATTGACGGTACCTTGGTCGACAGCCGGGCAATCATCACCGCTTGTATGGACAGGGCCTTTATGGGTGCCGGGCTCGCGCCTCCAGGTTTTGAACGGACTAGGCGGGTCATTGGCCTGTCATTGGGGCCAGGCCTAGCCTATCTCGCCCCAGATGCCGACGACGCGCTGCGTCAGTCGATACTAGAGAGCTATCGCGCTGCCTTTTTCGAGATGCGCCAAGACCCAGCCTTTCAATCACCCGCCTATGACGGAGCGGAGGCGCTGTTGCGCAGCCTGCTGGCAGACAATTGGGTATTGGGCATCGCGACGGGCAAGTCTCGCCGCGGGCTTGATGCCATGCTGGAGCAGCACGCTTGGGGTGATCTCTTCCAAGCCCATTTCTGTGCCGATGACGGGCCGGGTAAACCCCATCCCCATATGGTGCTAGAGAATATGCGCGTCGTTGGTGCCAAGCCTGACCAGACCTTGGTAATCGGCGACAGCGAGCATGATATGGCTATGGCCGTTGCCGCTGGCACAACGGCTATCGGCGTATCCTGGGGCTTTGGCACGACCGAAGAAATGTTGGCTGCAGGCGCAGCGCGCGTCACCCATCGGATGCCTGAGTTGGCGCAGGCGCTAACAGAGCACAAAACGCGCGCTTAAGTGCGCTTCATCAGGTCACGCAGGGCCTCAACTTCACCCCGTAATGCTCTCATTTCATGGAGTAAGGCCTCCTCGCGTGCTTGCGCTGTCAGCGCTGCGGAGGCAACCACATCTTGAGCTTCATCCTGCATCGCCCCAACCACAACCCCGATGAACAAGTTCAACACCACAAAGGCGCTGAACAGGATAAATGGTAAGAAGAATAACATGGCATAGGGATGGTTCTCCAACACGGGTTTCACGATCTCGCCAGACCAGCCGTCCAAGGTCATGAGTTGGAATAGAGTGTAGAGGCTGCGCCCAAGGTCTCCAAAGGCTTCTGGCTCCGTTGCTGAGAACAATTTGGTCGCCATCACGCCGCTGACATAAAAAACCAAAGTCAGAAGAACAATGATGGATCCCATGCCAGGCAAAGCGGACAGCATCGCCCCCACCACACGCTTTAAGCTCGGGATGATGGTGATTAGGCGCAACACACGCAAGACCCTCAGCGCTCGCAACACGCTCAACGGTCCTGATGCTGGCACGAGCGCGATCGCAATGATGGTGAAATCAAACAAATTCCAACCAGACTTGAAGAAGCTCTGCCGGTAGACAACAAGCTTCAACCCCAGCTCTGCTACAAAAATGGTAAGCAAGGTCTTATCAAGCCCCGTCAGGAGTGGTCCCCACTTCGCCATGATCGCCGGTGAAGTTTCCATCCCCAAGATCACTGCATTGACTAAAATTAGAGCTGTAATCACCCACTCGAACGCGCGAGATTCAAGGGTTTTTTGAATTTTGACAAGCATTGGGAGGTTCCTTAAGCGCTCGCTTTGGCGTGAACGCTCGGCTGCGGTCAAGGCTTAGTGCGTTCAGGAAATTGTGATCAGGCGCGCGCGAAACCCCTCCTCTGTCGCTGCTTGCTGGTCAGTCGATACCAAACGCAGTATGGGACCGACCATGACTCCCCCAAATTTGCCCCGCCGCTTCTACAAGACTGTCGATATTGCCCCGGTCGAAACCGGCTTTGCTGTGCGCCTAGATCGGGCAACGCCAAAGACCCCCGCGAAAAAGCCGCTCGTCTTGCCAACCCAAGCCGCTGCCGAACTGGTTGCGGCCGAATGGGACGCGCAGATCGAAACCATCGATCCTTTCGCCATGCCAATCACCCGACTGGTCAATGTAGCATTGGACCGGGCGGCAGAGACCCGCGCGGCCATGGTCGGCGAGATCGTCAAATATGCGGCGACAGACCTTGTGTGTTATCGGGCAACAACGCCTGCTAGCTTGGTTGCTGCTCAAGCCGCGGCTTGGGACCCCTTACTTGCCTGGGCAGAAACGCACTTGGGCGTTCAGCTTGTCACCACCGCGCAGGCGTTGGCCATTGATCAACCTGAAGAGTCGCTCGCTCGCATTGAAGCCGCTGCCCACGCACTCGACGATCTGCGCTTGACGGCGTTGGCCTTTGCCAACGGGCTCGCAGGCTCTGCCATCGTGGCACTTGCCCTCATCCACCGCCACATTGACGGCGAAACAGCCTTTCGCGCCATACGCGTGGAAGAAGATTGGCAGGCCGAACGCTGGGGCCGCGACCCCGATGAAGAAAAGATCGCCAGCGCAAGGCGCGTTGACCTGATCGCGGCGGAGCGATTGGTTTCGGCACTCGACTAACCCTCACCCCGTCCCCAAAAATACCTCGGGATCGACCTGATCGAACAGATGCAGTGCCAAGCGGGCTGCAAGGCCGCGTGGACTGGAGAGTGTCGGGTCGGCGTCCACCAACACACGCGCATCGCGCTGGGCGATGGCCAATAGGTCTGAGTGGAGGGCAGCGTCTGCCAGCTTAAAGGCCGGGATTCCGGATTGACGTAGACCCAAAAGGTCTCCGCCGCCGCGCAGCTTGAAGTCTTCTTCGGCAATGGCAAAGCCATCTTCGGTCTCGCGCAATTTCGCAATGCGCCGTGCGCCCATCTCACTCAACGGATTGGCATAGAGCAGCAAACAATGGCCAGGCTTACCGCCCCGCCCTACTCGTCCCCGAAGCTGGTGCAATTGGGCGAGGCCAAAGCGCTCGGCATGCTCTATCACCATCACGCTGGCTTCGGGCACATCGACGCCGACTTCGATTACAGTGGTGGCGACCAGAATCTTCGCAGCCCCAGAGCGGAAGTCCTCCATCGCCTCGTCCTTATCCTTGGATGACATCCGGCCATGGATCAGGCGCGCACTGTCGCCAAACATGGCTTGCAGATCCTGAAAGCGGTCGCTGGCAGCTGATACGTCTAATTTGTCACTCTCTTCCACGAGTGGGCAGACCCAGAACACTCGGTCGTCTTTCTCAATCGCGCGGCGGGCGGCTTCGGCCACTTCGTCCAATCGGTCGAGCGACATGGCGATTGTTTTGATCGGCGCGCGCCCCGGCGGCTTTTCGTCTAGCCGGCTGACATCAAGGTCGCCATAAACGGCCATGGCAAGGGTACGGGGGATTGGCGTCGCACTCATGGCCAGTACGTGGGGGGCAAAGCCCTTGTCGATCAGACGCCTCCGGTCAGCGACGCCAAAGCGATGCTGCTCATCCACGACGACGAGGCCCAATTGCTGAAACACGACGCCTTGTTGAAACAAAGCATGCGTGCCGCACACCGCATGAATCTCCCCATTGGCGAGGCCCTCCAGCACCATGCGCTTATGGCTGGCCTTGTCCTTGCCGGTCAGCACTTCGAGGCGCAGGCCGATCTTGGCCATCAAGGGGGCGAGGCCCGCATAATGCTGGCGCGCAAGGATTTCTGTAGGTGCCATCAAGGCTGATTGCATCTGGGCTTCTGCCGCGCGCGCCATCGACCACGCCGCAACCAAAGTCTTGCCCGCGCCGACATCACCCTGAAGCAGGCGCAACATCGGCGTTGCGGCCGCCATGTCAGTACCGATTTCGGCAAAAGCGCGGGTTTGCGCGCGAGTCGGCTGATAGGGGAGCGCGGCTAATAGAGCGTCTGCATAAATTCCTGTGCCGTGGATGGCGCGGCCAGGCGTGCGCCGCCGCGCGGCACCCGACAGTTGCAGGGCAATTTGGCGGGCAAAAAGCTCATCATAGGCCAGCCTGCGTCGCGCAGGCGTGCTGGGCAGGATCTCATCCTCTCCATCAGGGGCATGGGCGCGCACAAGGGCCGCGCCAAAACTTTCCCACCCTTCGCGTGCCACAAGGGCAGGATCGGCCCATTCGGTAAGCCCCTCGGCCTTATGTGCCGCAGCGCCACAAATCTTCGCCAGTGTGCGATGGGACAGACCGGCGACACTGCGATAAATCGGCTCAAACACGACGCCCAGATCGGGATCGTCCCGATTAAGGATACGCGACGGATGGATCATCTGCCGCTCGCCATAGCGTTCGCTGATTTCGCCAGAAACCACGCGGATCGCCCCTTCGGGCAAACGCTCGGTCAGATAGCGTGGGTTCGGCTTGAAGAAGAGAAGCGATAAGAAGCCCGTGTCATCCGACACTTGGATTTTATAAGGCCGGCCCATGCCACCGGGCTGATGGCGCTCTACCATCACCTCTAGCGTACATAGGCGTCCAAGCTCTGCTTCATGGATCTTTGGGCGATAGCGTCGGTCCACCAAGCCAGTCGGCAAGTGAAAAGCGAGGTCGCGCACCGTCTCACCGCCAGCAGCTTTGGCCGCCAAAGGCGCAATCTTAGGGCCGACCCCGGGTAGGGTTGTCAAAGGCGCAAAAAGGGCGAACAGGCTTTCAGGACGCATGATGCCCTATGTTTAGCCGAGCTTGGCCCGCCGCGTCACGCGCCACTTTTAGCTTTCATCACCCGGATCAAACCTTCTTGAGCAACGCTGGCCACCAAGCGCCCGTCACGGGTGAAGATTTTGCCCCGGTTCATGCCGCGCCCACGCCCGGCCCACGGGCTGTCGGTGCAATAGAGCAGCCATTCATCGGCGCGGAAATCATCGTGAATCCAAACCGCATGATCGAGGCTCGCCGTCATCAACTCACCCCGCATCCAGCTCAGACCATGCGGGCGCGCACAGGTGCCCAGAAGCTGCATGTCGGTGGCATAGGCCAGCACCGCGCGGTGAATTTGCGGGTCATCGCCCATGGGTGCCACGGCGCGGAACCAAGAATTCTGGATCGGCGGCAACTTGTCCGCTTTCAACCAAGCGGCTGCATCAAGTGAGCGAAACTCAATCGGGCGCGGCGTCAAGAAGAAGGGGCGGAATTTCTCCGGCACCAGATCAATCGACTTCTGCCGCCATTCGAGCTCAGACGGCAGCGAGTCTGGGTCTGGCATGTCCGGCATCTTGTCTTGATGGCTTAGACCATGCTCCAGCTTGTGGAAGGAAGCTGCCATATTCAAAATAGGCACGCCCTGCTGCTGGGCAATGACGCGACGGGTCGAGAAACTGCCACCATCATAGTCGCGGACGACGCGGTAAACGACGGGGAAGTCCTCATTGCCAGGCCGCATGAAATAGGCGTGCAGCGAATGGGGCAAGCGATCGGTATCAGTTGATTTACACGCCGCCATCAAAGCTTGGGCAATGACTTGTCCACCAAACACCCGACCTCGGCCGCCATCCTTGCGCGCGCCGCGATAGAGGTCGGTGTCGAGCGTCTCGACGTCCAACAAAGTGGTAAGGCCATGGATCAATTCGTCGGGGGAGGTGTGTTGCTCATTCATGCTGTCCAGTTAGGACAATTGCGCCCGCGGGGGAAGTTCGCAGGTGCAGGAGATTAGGTATTTGTGTGGTTCAGCGGTAAAGCCCCCTACAACTTCTCCCGTCGCAGGGCGCGCCAAGCCTCTAGCTTCTCCACAATCCGCCCCTCTGCTCCATTCTCGGTCGGCTGATAGAGGTCCTGTGGCCCCATTCGGTCCGGGAAGCCGGATAGGCCTGAAATGCCGCCGGGTGCATCGGGATCATAGACATAGCCCGCCCCATAGCCCTGTTCTTTCATCAGCGAGGTGGGGGCATTGAGGAAGCGCGCGGGTGGGGGTTCGGAGCCTGTTTGGGCGGCCAAGCCTTGGGCTTTCTTGAACGCGACATAGGCGGCATTGGATTTAGGCGCGCAGGCCAGATGCAAAGTCGCCTGCGCCAGTGCCAACTCCCCCTCGGGCGAGCCTAAAAACTCAAACGCGTCACGGGCGGCGATTGTAACGCGCAGCGCCGTTGGGTCAGCCAGACCAATATCCTCGCTCGCCATGCGTACCAAGCGGCGAGCAATGAAAAGCGGGTTCTCGCCACCGTGCAGCATGCGCGCCAGCCAATAGAGCGCTGCATCGGGGTCGCTTGCACGCACCGACTTATGCAGGGCCGAGATCAGATTATAATGCTCATCCTTATTCTTGTCATAGGCGGGTGCGCGGCGCTGCAAGAATTGGCTAAGGCCTGCACGGTCAAGGGGCTGGTCAAAAGCTGCTTGAAACACCTCTTCCAACAGGGTGAGGAAATGGCGGCCATCGCCATCGGCAAAGTCCATCAGCGTCTGGCGTGCCTGTGCGTCTAAGGGCGCAGGGCGGCCATAATGGGCCTCGGCACGGGTTAGCAGCGTCTCTAGCCCCTCATCCTCAAGTCGCTTGAGGACGAAGACGCGCGCACGCGACAGAAGTGCGCCGTTTATCTCAAAGCTCGGGTTCTCAGTCGTTGCCCCCACCAAAGTGACGGTGCCGGCCTCGACATAGGGCAGAAAACCATCTTGCTGCGCGCGGTTAAAGCGATGGATTTCGTCAACGAATAACAGGGTGCCGCGCCCCGTGGTGCGTAATTGGGCTGCGGCCTCAAATGCTTTGCGCAGATCGGCAACGCCTGAGAACACCGCCGAAATGGAGGTAAAGGCTAAATCAGACGCATCGGCCAGCAATCGGGCAAGGCTGGTTTTGCCCACGCCGGGCGGGCCCCACAGGATCATGCTGGACAGCCGCTTTTGCGCGACCATGCGGCCAATGGCCCCGTCAAGGGCCAAGAGATGATCTTGCCCGACTATATCGGCAAGGCTGGTTGGGCGCAGCACGTCGGCCAAGGGTCGGTTTAGGTCTGCTTCCAGTCCCGAGGCCGCAAACAAATCGCTCACAAGAACAGCACCGCCGTGATTTGCTGATCCCCACGTTGGATCGTGACTTTGCCCCGCTGGCCACCGCTGAGACGGCCTGCAAGATCTTGCGAGGACTGGATCGGCTCATCATTGATTTGCAAGATGATATCGCCCGGGCGAAGGCCAGCGCGGGCCCCTTCCCGCGCGCCATCGACGGCCGTGACGATTGCGCCGCGCGTGAACGGATCCACCCCCTGCTCTTCCGCCAAGGCTGGATTGATCGTGGCGATACTCACGCCATCAAAGCTGTGCCGTCCGGCCAGTACGCGCGGCGTCTGTGCCTCACCCGGAGGCGCCGAGAGCTTACCGCGACTGGTGCGAACTTGGCCTTGGCGTTGGAAGGTAAACTCAACCGATTCACCGGGCTTGCGGGTCGCGGCTTGATACTTCAAACCAGAATCGTCGGCCACGGGCGCGCCAGCAAAGGCAGTGATCACATCGCCGCGTCGTAGGCCTGCTTCGGCACCGGCAGAGCCTGGATAGACATCCGTCACCAAAATACCGCCCGGACGGCTGAGGCCTAGGGAGCGGGCCACTTCTGCGTCGACATTCTGGCCTTTAATGCCCGTCCAAGCGCGAATGACTTTACCGTCGGTGACGGCCCCATCGACCACGCGCTTGACCATCTCGGCGGGAATAGCAAAGCCAACGCCTGCCGAGGTGCCAGAGCGGGAAAAGATCGCGGTATTCACGCCGACCAGATCGCCATTCATATCCACCAGCGCCCCGCCGGAATTGCCGGGATTGATTGAAGCATCGGTCTGGATGAAGAAGCTATAGTCGGTAATGCCCACGTCTGTGCGGGCTAGGGCAGAGATGATCCCGCCCGTGACGGTCTGACCCACGCCAAACGGATTACCAATTGCCAGAACCTGATCGCCCACTTGCGCGTTTGAGGTGTCGGCGAAGCGAAGCGCAGTCAGCCGCTCCCCCTTGGTATCAATGCGCAGCACGGCTAGATCGGTGCGCGGGTCAGTTAGGACGATTTTGGCCGGAAACTCCCGCCGGTCACCCAGCACAACAACCAATTCAGTGGCACCATCAACCACGTGATTATTGGTGACGATGATCCCATCATCGCGCACCACAACGCCAGAGCCTTGGCTTTGGCTGGCGCGGTCTGGCATGCGGAAAGCGCCGCCAAAGAAATCAACCGCCACCCGGCCGCGCTGAATTGAGCGTGCGTAGACATTGACTACCGCCGACGACGAACGCCGCACGATGGGTGCGTAGGAGGAAATCGCGTCAGACTTGGTGGCAGGGACCACTCGCGGCTGGGCTGGTGTGCTGGTTAGGGTGCTAGGGGCTACCGCGGCTGGTTTTTGGCCCGTAGTGACTTGGGCGATCAAGGGCACACCTGTGACGAGGCCCGCGCCCAACGCAGAAGCGGCGATCAATTTCAACATGCCGACCCGGCCTCCATTGGATGTCTGTTTGTTCATGGCTTCTATGAAGGCACCCTTCCTATGAACCGCAAGTGGCTCAATTGTGACAAATCAGTCAGACAAGGCAATGTTCAGCCTTTTCGTTACAGGACGCAATCCCGCCATTGACCCGGTGCCAGTTCGCCTAAAGCCCACTCCCCAATCTGAACTCGTACTAGGCGCAGCGTCGGGTAGCCAATTGCAGCGGTCATACGCCGGACTTGGCGGTTGCGGCCTTCTCGGATGGTCAGGCTGATCCAGCAATCGGGAATGCTCTTGCGCACACGAATTGGCGGATTGCGCGGCCATAGGCCCGGATCATCAAGGCGGGCGACTTCAGCAGGCCGCGTCATGCCATCATTCAACATCACCCCTTTGGCAAGGCCTTCGAGCGCCTCATCTGTTGGGATGCCCTCCACCTGCACGAAATAGGTCTTGGGCAGCTTGAACTGGGGGTCTGAAATCCTTGCTTGTAGCTTGCCGTCATCGGTCAAGAGCAACAAGCCCTCACTATCCCGGTCGAGTCGGCCAGCGGGATAGACGCGCGGCACCTCGACAAAATCCGCCAAAGTCTGCCGCCCCTCCCCGCCCGAGAACTGGCAGAGGACGTCATAGGGTTTGTTGAACAGGATGAGGCGGGGCATGGGGGGCTTATAGGGTGGGTTTGCGGGAACGGCAAAGGAGAGCCCTAAAAACAAAAAAGCCGCCCCAGAGGAGCGGCCTTTTAATTCGATCAGAGCACTAAAGCTTATTCGTCGCCAGCAACTGGGCCAGAGTCTTTGCCCTTGGCGCTGACGTCGCGGTCGACAAACTCGATCACGGCGACGGCTGCATTGTCACCATGGCGGAAGCCCGCTTTCATGATGCGCAGATAGCCACCAGCGCGGTCAGCATAGCGTGGGCCGATGACGTCAAACAGCTTCTTGGTTTGGGTCTCGTCGCGCATGCGCGAAGCAACCAAACGACGCGAAGCCAAGTCACCCTTTTTAGCCAAAGTGATCAAGCGCTCCAAAACTGGGCGCAATTCCTTTGCCTTTGGCAAGGTGGTCACGATTTGCTCGTGCTTCACCAAGCTGGCAGCCATGTTGGCGAACATGGCAGTGCGGTGTTCATGTGTCCGGTTCAGTTTCCGGTGTCCGTGACCGTGGCGCATTTCTATTTCTCCATCTGGCGACGTCTCGCGACGTTGCGTCTTGATTACATTTGGTCTTCGAACTTCTTAGCGAGTTCGTCGATGTTTTCAGGGGGCCAGTTTGGCGCTTCCATGCCCAAATGAAGACCCATTTGTGCGAGGACTTCCTTGATCTCGTTCAAGGACTTGCGGCCGAAGTTTGGCGTGCGCAACATTTCTGCTTCGGTCTTCTGGATCAGATCGCCGATATAGATGATGTTGTCGTTCTTCAAGCAGTTTGCCGAACGCACCGACAATTCCAACTCTTCCACACGCTTCAACAAAGCTGGGTTGAATGGCAATTCTGGGCGGGTTTCTTCGACTTTTTTGGTCTTGGCTTCTTCGAAGTTGATGAAGACGTCCAATTGGTCCTGAATGATGCGCGCTGCATAGGCAATCGCGTCTTCAGGCGTCATGGCACCGTTGGTTTCAACTTCCATGACCAGACGGTCATAATCGAGAACTTGGCCTTCGCGGGTGTTTTCCACCTTGTAGGCAACGCGCTTCACTGGGCTATAGAGCGCGTCAACCGCGATCAGACCGATTGGCGCATCTTCAGGGCGGTTAGCATCCGCCGTCACATAGCCCTTGCCGTTTTCAACAGTGAATTCCATGCGGATTTCAGCACCGTCGTCCAAGGTGCAAAGAACCTGCTCTGGGTTCAGGATTTCGATGTCGCTACCGGCTTGGATTTCGCCAGCGGTCACTTCACCTGGGCCTTGCGCGCGCAAGGTCATGCGCTTTGGGCCGTCTGCATGCATGACCAAAGCCACGCCTTTGATGTTCAACACGATGTCGGTCACGTCTTCACGCACACCAGCAATCGAGGAAAACTCGTGGACAACACCGTCGATCTGCACCGAAGTAATGGCCGAGCCGCGCAAAGACGACAAAAGCACGCGGCGAAGCGCGTTACCCAAAGTCATCCCAAACCCGCGCTCTAATGGCTCTGCGATCAGCTTTGCTTTACGCGCTGGATCGAAACCATGTTCAATGACCGTCTTATCTGGGCGGATCAACAGCTTCCAATTTTTTTCGAGCACCATGTAATCCTCTATATAGTCGGGGGCGAAACTTGTTTCGCCAAGTCAATAGTCAACCGAATGCGGGCCCGCGTGGGCCCGCTGAAACCGCGCGATTAAACGCGACGGCGCTTCGGTGGACGGCAGCCGTTGTGCGGGATCGGGGTCACATCACGGATCGAGCTGATGATGAAACCAACCGACTGCAAGGCGCGCAGCGCGCTCTCGCGACCAGAACCTGGGCCGGACACATTGACTTCGAGGTTACGGACACCGTGCTCAGCCGCTTTGCGGCCAGCGTCTTCTGCTGCTACCTGAGCAGCATAAGGGGTGGATTTGCGTGAGCCCTTAAAGCCCATCATGCCAGAGGACGACCAAGAGAGAGTTCACATGAGCCACCGCATTTGCGATGTTCTTGCGCTCTTTACGACGGACGCGGGTGGTATCTTTTGCCATTGTGTCGGTTCCAGACGAAAGCCAGCGGGCTCACGCCCGTTGGGAAAAAATAAATTAGCGCTTGACCTGCTTCTTGCCGGCGATCGGCTTAGCAGGGCCCTTGCGGGTGCGAGCGTTGGTGTGAGTACGTTGGCCACGAACAGGCAAGCCGCGACGATGGCGAAGGCCACGATAGCAACCAAGGTCCATCAAGCGCTTCACGTTCATCGAAACTTCGCGACGCAGGTCGCCTTCGACAACATATTCACGGTCAATGGTTTCGCGGATCTGGAGGACTTCGGCGTCCGTCAACTGGTTCACACGACGCTCTGCCGCGATTCCCACTTTTTCACAGATCTCTTGAGCTTTGGCAGCGCCAACGCCATGAATGTATTGCAGCGCGATCAATACGCGCTTGTTCGTCGGTATGTTGACGCCAGCTATCCGGGCCACTTTGTCTCTCCATTCACAGCCCCACCCCCTTGCGGAGGATCTGCGCCGTGCGGTCAATCTATTGTTTTAAGGCCTGTTTTTCAAGGAACAGACCAGGAGTTGCGCAAAACGACGCAAAACCAACCAGCCGGTCATCCCGGTCGGTTGGCTTGCGTCCTTTAACGGAAGAGGGCTTGTTAATGCGATGCCACAGGTAAGTCAACGCTTCGCGCTGAAATCTGCCCCAGCTTTACAGCCCAGCCAGCGCCGTATCGATGGCGGAAGCCACAGCATCCATACTGGCCATGCCGTCGACTTCGCGCAACGCGCCCCGGTCGCCATAGAACGGCAAAAGCGGCGCGGTTTGGGTGTTATAGGCTGACAAGCGCTTAACAAAGGTCTCTGGATTGTCGTCAGAGCGGCCTTGATCTTCAAAGCGCTTGGTAATGCGCGCCAAGAGCTCTTCATCATCGACCACCAAGCGGATAACCAGATCAATCCGCTGACCGCGCGACGCTAACAAACCATCTAGGGCTACGGCCTGCGCGATCGTGCGCGGGAAGCCGTCATAGATAAAGCCTGCGACACCGGGGTTCTTGGTGATCTGATCATCAATCAGTTCAATGACGATTTCATCGGAAACGAGCGCGCCTGAATCCATAACGGCGGCCACGCGCTGACCTAATTCAGAACCCGATGCACGGGCAGCGCGCAGCATGTCTCCGGTCGAAAGCTGGACAAAACCCCGACCTTCGACCAAGCGCTTTGCTTGTGTGCCCTTCCCCGCCCCAGGGGGGCCGAACATGATCAAATTCATCATCTTAGTTTCCCCCTTTAGGATCGAGCTTAGGCTTTAGAACTTACCGTCCACGCCCTTTTAGCTTAGACCTTTTGATCATACCCTCATACTGGTGTGCCAGCATATGAGATTGGATTTGCGCCACCGTATCAATTGTCACGGAGACGACAATGAGCAACGAAGTCCCACCCAGATAAAATTGCATGCCGAACTGCGAGCTAACAATTTCAGGGACAAGACAGACAATCACAAGATAGATCGCTCCGATCAAGGTCAAGCGGCTCATCACCATATCCAAGTAATCGGCTGTTTTCGCGCCGGGCCGAATCCCCGGCAAGAAGCCACCTTGCTTGCGCAAATTGTCTGCCGTCTCCTCGGTATTGAAGACAACCGATGTGTAGAAGAAGCAGAAAAACAAGATCAGCAAGCCAAACAACACGATGAACATCGGCTGTCCGTGCGACAGAAGCCCAGCGGTGGTTCTAATCCCCTCTTGCAAGACGACCCGCCAGTCCGGCGCATTTTCTGGCAACTGGCCGCTTGCCAAGAAACCGGCAGCAGTGGCGGGCAACAACAACAGAGATGACGCAAAGATCGGAGGGATCACGCCGGCAGTATTGATCTTGAGTGGCAAGAAGGACTGCTCACCCGTCGTCATTTTGTTGCCGACCTGGCGCTTAGGATATTGGACCACGATACGGCGCTGCGAGCGCTCGACAAACACGATCAAGACAATGGCCGCGGTTAAAATCACCACGAGAGCCAGGATAGCAAAGCCCGAGATTGAGCCTTCCTGGGCCAATGTCAAAGCCCGGAAGATAGCCTTTGGCACTTCTGCCACAATACCTGCGAAAATGATCAAGGAGACGCCATTACCGATACCACGAGCGGTAATTTGCTCACCAATCCACATCAAAAGCATCGTCCCACCGGTCAAGGTGATGACGGTTGAGGCGATAAACATCGGACCCGGGTCAATCACAACGCCGGGCGAGCTCGCCAAACCGTTCGCAATGGTCAAGGACTGGGCAACGGCCAAAACAACGGTCAGATAACGCGTGTATTGAGTGAGTTGCGCGCGCCCCGATTCACCTTCCTTTTTCAGCTGCTCCAATCGACCTGGGAAGGACGAGAGCAATTGGATGATGATAGAGGCGGAAATATATGGCATCACGTTAAGGGCAAAGACTGCCAAGCGTTCCACCGCACCACCGGAGAACATGTTGGCCATGCCCAAAATGCCCTGCTGCGCTTGCGAGAAGGCGCGGGCAAATGCTTCTATGTCAATCCCGGGGATCGGAATAAAGGTCCCGAGGCGGTAACAGATCAAAGCGATAACGGTGAAAATAATCCGCGCATGCAGATCTTTGGCCTTCGCAAAGGAAGCGAAGTTCAAATTACGGGCAAGTTGCTCGGCTGCTGAAGCCATGGAACGTGGTGCCTTCCAAAAATGAAAAGCGCGCCTAAGCGGAAATCCGCCTGGCGCGCCAAAAAGAGGTACGCAACCCCCATATCGGGGATTGCGCATCAGACCTCAAGGGCTCAGGCTGCTTGCTTCTCAGCTTTGACCTTGCCGGTTAGGGTGATTTTGCCACCAGCTGCTTCAATTGCTGCGATTGCAGCCGCTGACGCGCCGGTCACGATGAGTTCAACTTTACCGCCGATCTCACCCTTGTTCAGGATCCGCACGCCATCGCGAACGCGACGCACCAACCCAGAAGCAACCAAAGCCGCTTCATCGATTGGCTTACCAGCATCCAAGCGCCCTGCTGCGATCGCCTTGGCCAGAAGGCCCAAGTTCACCCAAGCATGGTCCTTGGTGCAGCGGGCGTTAAAGCCACGCTTTGGTACGCGCATGTGGATTGGCATTTGACCGCCTTCGAAGCCATTGATCGAAACGCCGCGACGCGACTTTTGACCTTTGACACCGCGACCGGAGGTCTTGCCTTTACCCGAACCAACACCGCGACCAACCCGCATGCGGGCCTTGGTTGCGCCTTCGTTGTCGGACAATTCATTCAGTTTCATGGTGTTCCTAAAGCACGCTTACGCGCGCTCCTCCACGACTTGAACCAAATGCGCAACCTTGGCGATCATCCCGCGAACAGCAGGAGTATCTTCAAGTTCACGAACCTTGTTCATTTTGTTCAGGCCAAGCCCGACCAGGGTTTCCCGCTGGTCGAAGCGACGACGAATGGGCGAACCCGTTTGTTTAACAACAACAACAGCCACGATTAGCCCTCCGAGCCTTCGACGCCGCTGGCACCGTCTTTACGACGAACCAGAACGTCAGCGACCTTCAAGTTGCGCTTATTGGCGACCTGACGGGGCGAAATTTGCTCGCCCAAAGCGTCAAATGTTGCGCGAACCATGTTGTAAGGATTGGACGAACCCAAAGACTTGGAAACCACGTCTTTAATGCCCAACACTTCAAACACAGCCCGCATTGGACCACCAGCGATCAAGCCGGTCCCTGGAGGGGCCGAGCGGACGATCACTTTACCAGCACCCCAACGCCCAGCGGCATTGTGATGCAAGGTGCGGCCTTCGCGCAGCGGGATACGCTGCATACGGCGCTTAGCTTCTTCGGTTGCCTTACGGATTGCTTCAGGAACTTCGCGGGCTTTGCCCTTGCCGAACCCTGCACGACCCTTTTCGTCACCGACGACGACCAGAGCGGCAAAACCAAAGTTCTTACCACCCTTCACAACCTTCGCGACGCGGTTAATCGCGACGAGACGGTCTACGAATTCGCTATCGCGCTCTTCGTTCTTTTGTTCACGTTCCGGCCTGCGAGCCATCAGATCTACTCCTTAGAACTCAAGGCCGGCTTCACGCGCGGCGTCGGCGAGCGCTTTGACGCGCCCATGATACAAATAACCACCACGGTCGAAAACCACTTGCTTTACGCCCTTTTCAATGGCGCGCTCAGCCAGCAATTTACCAACGGCGACTGCATCGTCCAGCTTTTGGCCTTCAGCGGCACGCAAAGCGGCCTCCAAGGAAGAAGCCGAAACCAGCGTAACACCCTTGGCGTCGTCGATGATTTGTGCGGAAATATTTTTGGACGAGCGATGAACCGAAAGCCGCAAACGGCCGTTGGCCAAAGCCCGAAGACGGGAGCGCGTACGAAGTGTGCGCTTGGTCTTTAATGCTAATGAAGATGGCATTATTTCTTCTTGCCTTCCTTGCGACGGACGGTTTCACCAGCATAACGGACACCTTTGCCCTTGTAGGGCTCGGGCGGACGATACTTGCGAATTTCCGAGCAAATTTGACCCAGCTCTTGCTTGTCTTTGCCGGTGATTTTGATTTCGGTTGGCTTAGGCACCGCAAACGTCACACCAGCTGGTGCTTTGTAGACGATTGGGTGTGAATAGCCGAGCGACAATTCAAGATCTTTGCCCGCCAACGCAGCACGATAGCCGACGCCGACGAGTTCGAGCGTACGCTCAAAGCCCTTGGTGACGCCTTCAACCATGTTTGCGATCATCGAGCGCGACATGCCCCACAAGGAGCGAGCCAGTTTCGAGTCATTCTTAGGGGTTACCACGATGACGCCGCCTTCAATGACAACCGAGACTTGCTCGTGCACCTTGAAGGACAATTCGCCTTGTGGGCCTTTTGCTTTGATGATGTCGCCGTCGATTGTGACGGTGGCACCAGCCAAAGCGACAGGTTGTTTGCCGATACGTGACATTCTCGGCTCCCTTAGTAGACGTGCGCGAGGATCTCGCCGCCGACGTTATTAGCCCGAGCAGCCGCATCCGACATCACGCCCTTAGGCGTGGAGAGGATGGCGATACCCAGACCGTTACGCACGAGCGGAAGGTCCTTCACAGAGGAATAAACACGACGGCCAGGCTTCGAAATGCGCTTGATCGTATCGATCACGGGCGCACCGTCGAAATACTTAAGTTGGATTTCCAACTCAATCTTGCCGTTGATTTCGATATCCCCATAACCACGGATGTAACCTTCGCCGACGAGAACATCGAGGACGCGGGCACGCAGTGTGGACTTTGGGGTGGTGACAGTCGAACGGTTCCGCATTTGAGCATTGCGGATCCGAGTGAGCATGTCGCCGACGGGATCGTTCACTTGCATGACAACCCTCCCTTACCAGCTAGCTTTTGTCATGCCGGGGATCATGCCAGCGGACGCAAGGTCACGCAGCGCAATCCGCGACATGCGGAGCTTACGATAGAAAGCGCGGGGACGACCTGTCACCTCGCAGCGATTGCGAACACGGTTTTCGGCCGAGTTGCGCGGAAGCTCCGCCAGCTTCAAACGAGCCGCAAAGCGTTCTTCTAGTGGCAGATTTTCATCGGTCGCGATTGCCTTGAGGCGCGCGCGCTTAGCCGAGAATTTCTTCACCAGAGCCTTACGGTGGTCATTGCGGTTGATAGCACTTTTCTTCGCCATGATATCAGTTCCGGAATGGGAAGTTGAACTCTGAAAGAAGGGCTTTCGCTTCTTCATTCGTGCGAGCCGTCGTACAGACGATGATGTCCATGCCCCAGATCTGGTCGACCTGATCATAGTTGATTTCAGGGAACACGAGGTGCTCCTTGAGGCCCATGGCGTAATTCCCACGGCCGTCAAACGACTTGCCGTTAAGACCGCGGAAATCCTTCACGCGCGGAAGCGCGATGGTGATCAGGCGGTCGAGGAATTCATACATGCGTTCTGCGCGCAAGGTAACTTTTGCGCCAACTGCCATGCCTTCACGCAGCTTGAAACCAGCGATCGACTTACGGGCTTTGGTGGTGACTGGCTTTTGGCCAGCAATCGCACTCAAAGCAGCCAAAGCCGACTGCATCTTCTTGCTGTCTGCAACGGATTCACCAACACCCATGTTGATCACGATCTTATCGAGACGTGGAATCTGCATGGAATTGGTATAGCTGAATTTCTCTTGCATCGCGGCGCGGATGCGCTCGTTATACTCGGTCTTCAGACGGGCTTGATAAGTTTGGGTCTCAGACATCGCCGATCACCTCCCCAGAACGCTTGGCAACACGGACTTTACGGCCGTCATCCAAGGTTTTGAAACCGACCCGGGTTGGCTTGCCATCCGTGGGGTCCATGTAAGCAACGTTGCTGATTTGAAGCGGAGCTTCAAACGAACGAATGCCAGCTTCTTGGGCTTGGGTCTGCTTCTGGTGCTTTTTGACCATGTTCACGCCCTGGACCACCAAACGGTTTTCCTTGGGGAGAACTTTGACCACTTCACCAGTCTTGCCTTTGTCCTTACCGGTCAAGACAACGACCTTGTCACCCTTTTTAAGTTTCGCAGCCATCCTAGAGCACCTCCGGAGCCAACGAAATGATCTTCATGTGGTTCTTAGCGCGGAGTTCGCGCGGAACCGGTCCAAAGATCCGGGTGCCAATAGGCTCATGCGAGTTATTCACGAGTACAGCTGCACTCCGGTCGAACCGGATGGTGGAGCCGTCTTTACGCTTGATGTCCTTTGCGACGCGAACGACAACGGCCTTACGGACGTCACCCTTCTTCACGCGGCCACGTGGAATTGCCTCTTTGATGGAGACAACAATCACGTCGCCGACGGACGCATAACGACGCTTCGAACCGCCAAGTACTTTAATGCACATGACGCGACGAGCCCCGGAATTGTCCGCGACATCCAGATTTGTTTGCATCTGAATCATATTCGATCCTCTTCTATTAGCCCGTATCGGACAGCACTAGCTGCCGACGCGACCAATCACTTCCCATCGCTTCAGTTTGGACTTAGGCGGGCATTCTTGGATCTGCACGACCTCACCCGTTTTGTACGCATTTGCGTCATCATGGGCATGGTAGCGCTTCGAGCGGCGCACCGTCTTTTTAAGGACTGGGTGAAGAAAGGTCCGTTCAACCTTCACGACGATGGACTTATCGCCTTTGTCGCTCACCACGACGCCCTGCATCATACGCTTTGGCATCGATTACTCCTTAAACAGCCGTTGCTGTGGTCTTCTCGCGCATCATCGTCTTGACGAGCGCGATGTCCTTGCGGACCTGGTTGATGCGATGGGTCTTTTCAAGTTGACCTGTCGCACGTTGGAAACGCAAGTTGAATTGCTCTTTTTTCAGCTTAAGCAGCTCTTCTTGCAATTGGTCGGGCGTCAAAGCCCGCGCGTTAGCGGCTTTCATAGTGGACGCTCCCTTACGCCAGACCGAAGTCGGCACGTGAAATGATCTTGCACGCGATTGGCAGCTTAGCAGCGCCTAAGCGCAACGCTTCTTCTGCAATCTCTTGTGCAACACCGTCGATTTCGAACATGATCCGACCAGGCTTAACCCGTGCGGCCCAAAATTCTGGTGAACCCTTGCCCTTACCCATCCGAACTTCGTTTGGCTTCTTGGACACGGGCACGTCTGGATAAATACGGATCCAGACTTTTCCTTGACGCTTCATTTGACGCGTGATGGCACGACGGCAAGCTTCGATCTGACGCGCGGTAACGCGCTCAGGTGCCAAAGCCTTCAAGCCATACATGCCGAACGACAGGGTAGCCCCGCCAGTCGCAGCACCATGGATGCGGCCTTTGAACTGCTTGCGGAAGCGGGTACGTTTAGGTGACAACATGTTTCAGTTCCTCCCTTACGCGCCAGCTTGAGCCGCGTCGCCACGACCACGGCCACGGCCACGGTTGTCACGATCGTTGCGATCATTGCGTGGACGACGATCTTCACGATCATTGTCGCGGCGGGGACGTGCGTCACCCACTTCAGCTGCACGCTTGTCTTGAGCCATTGGGTCGCGCTCAAAGATTTCGCCTTTGAAGACCCAGCATTTGATGCCGATGATGCCATAAGCCGTGGTGGCTTCTGCAACGCCATAATCAACGTCAGCCCGCAAGGTGTGCAAAGGCACGCGGCCTTCACGATACCATTCGGTCCGTGCGATTTCAGCACCACCCAAACGACCAGCAACCGTGATGCGGATCCCGCCAGCGCCCATGCGCATGGAAGATTGCATCGCGCGCTTCATTGCACGGCGGAACGCCACGCGACGTTCGAGCTGTTGAGCAACGCTTTCAGCAACCAAGGTTGCATCCAGCTCTGGCTTGCGGATTTCGACCAAGTTCAAGAACACTTCCGCGTCCTTTACGATCCCGGTCAGATCCTTGCGAAGTTTTTGAATGTCTTCGCCTTTTTTACCAATAACAATGCCTGGACGCGCAGTATAAACCGTCACTCGGCACTTCTTGTGTGGACGTTCGATCACGATCCGCGACACACCAGCTTGCTTCAGCTTCTTTTTCAAGAAGGCGCGAACCGCGATGTCTTCATGAAGAAGCTTCGCATATTCGCCCGTGTTGGCATACCAGCGGCTGTCCCACGTCCGGTTAATGCCCAGACGCATGCTGATTGGATTGACCTTCTGACCCATCAGGCCGCTCCTTCCATCTCACGCACAACGATGGTGATGTGCGAGAAGGGCTTTTCAATACGAGCGCCGCGACCGCGAGCCCGGGTGTTCATACGCTTCATAACCAGACCTTTGCCGACAAAGGCTTGGGCAACGACCAAAGCATCGATATCGAGGCCATGATTGTTCTCGGCGTTTGCGATGGCCGATTGCAGGCACTTGCGAACGTCGATGGCAATGCGCTTTGGCGAAAACTGAAGTTCAGCCAAGGCCTTGTCCACTTTCAAGCCACGAATGCTTTGCGCGACGAGGTTCAGCTTTTGACCGCTGGTCCGCAGGTTGCGGGCTTGGGCCAAAGCTTCCTTGTCGGACAAGGCGCGAGGGGTTTTTGCTTTTGACATGCGCCTACCTCCGCTTCGACTTCTTGTCCGCGCCGTGACCGAAATAGGTACGGGTTGGAGCGAATTCGCCGAACTTATGGCCAACCATTTCTTCCGAAACATTCACAGGCACAAACTTGTGACCATTGTGAACCTGGAAGGTCAGGCCAATGAACTGAGGCATGATGGTGGAGCGACGCGACCAAGTTTTGATCGCTTCACGACGAGGAGATTCCGTCGCCTTCTCCGCCTTGGCGAGGAGGTAACCGTCCACAAACGGACCTTTCCATACCGAACGAGGCATAGTCTTAAGCCTTCTTTTCGTGACGACGACGGATAATCAACCGGTCAGTCGTCGTGTTGCTGCGGGTTTTAGGACCGCGGGTTTTCTTACCCCAAGGGGTTACGGGGTGGCGACCGCCAGAGGTACGGCCTTCGCCGCCGCCATGTGGGTGGTCAACCGGGTTCATGGCAACACCACGAACCGAAGGACGAATGCCCAACCAACGCGAACGACCGGCCTTACCCGAGTTTTCGTTCATATTGTCTGGGTTAGAAACCGCACCAATGGTGGCGATGCAGTTATCTGGAACCATGCGCAACTCGCCCGAGGACAAGCGAATCTGAGCATAACCGGTGTCGCGGCCAACCAATTGGACGTAGCAACCAGCCGAACGTGCGATCTGAGCGCCCTTCAAAGGCTTCATTTCGACGTTGTGAATGATCGTGCCCACTGGGATCGACTTCAACAACATGGCGTTGCCTGGCTTCACGTCGACCTTTTCGCCGGCGACAATGCTGTCACCAACGGCAAGGCGCTGAGGAGCCACGATGTAGGACAGCTCACCATCTTCGTACTTGATCAGTGCGATGAAGGCGGTGCGGTTTGGATCATATTCCAAACGCTCAACCGTAGCTGGCATATCCCACTTACGACGCTTGAAGTCGATGATGCGATAGGTGCGCTTGTGACCACCGCCCGAACGGAACGAAGTCACGCGGCCGGTGTTGTTGCGACCACCCGTTTTGGTCAAGCCTTCGGTCAACGCTTTAACCGGCTTGCCCTTGTACAAGGACTTACGGTCAACGATCACCAGCTGGCGACGACCTTCAGAGGTCGGCTTGAATGTCTTGAGTGCCATTCCTTAGAGCCCCGTCGTCACATCAATCGTCTCGCCTTCGACCAGCGTGATGATTGCTTTCTTGAAGTCGTTCCGCTTGCCCATCACGCCCTTGAAGCGCTTGGTCTTGCCTTGAACGCGAATGGTGTTGACGGCTTTCACCTTCACCTTAAAGAGCGCTTCAACAGCTTCTTTAATGGCAGGCTTGGTTGCCGTCAGCGGCACCTGGAAGATCACTTGGTTCACTTCGGAGAGCAAAGTGCCCTTTTCCGTGATCCAAGGGGCCAGGATGGTATCGTAGTGGCGTTCGGAAAGTGCCATTATGCAGCCTCCCCTTTGCTTGCAAAGCGTGCCGAGATGGCTTCGATCGCATCACGCGACAAAACCAGCTTGTGGCGACGCAGGACGTCGTAAACATTGAGACCAGCAGCTGGCAAAACATCCACGTTTGGAACGTTGCGCGCTGCGAGTTGGAAGTTGGTGTCGACTTGTGCGCCGCCGATGACCAAAGCATTGGTCAGGCCGAGCTTGCCGAAGTTTTCCAACAACACCTTCGTCTTTGGTGCATCCAAAGCCGCTTGATCCAGAATGATCAGCGAACCTTCAGCAGCCTTAGCCGAGAGAGCCATTTTCATGCCCAAAGCGCGAACTTTTTTGTTCAAGCTATGTGCATGCGAACGTGGGTGTGGGCCGTGAGCCACGCCACCGCCACGGAAGATCGGCGCGTTGCGGGAACCGTGACGTGCGCCGCCAGAACCCTTTTGCTTGCCGAACTTGGAGTGCGTGCGCGAGACTTCGCCACGGTTTTGGGTGTCATGCGTACCAGCGCGGCGCTTGGCCAACTGATAGCGCACCACACGGTGCAAGATGTCGGCACGAGGTGCCACACCGAAAATGGCGTCGTCCAGCTCTACCGAGCCAGCCTTGCTGCCATCTAATTTCAGGACGTCGAGTTTCATTATTCGGCTCCCTCTTGAGTTTCGACAGGAGCCGCAACTTCGACTTCAGCTTGAACGATCTTCAGATCGCCTGGCTTACGGAAAGCGGCTGGCTTTGGCAGGTCAGCAGGTGCTGCTGACTTCACCGCATCGCGGATTTCAACCCAAGAACCTTCAGCACCTGGAACAGCGCCACGGATCAGGATCAAGCCACGCTCTACATCGGTACGAACGATGACGAGGTTTTGGGTGGTGACGCGCTCAACACCGTAGTGTCCAGCCATCTTCTTGCCCTTGAAAACCTTACCTGGGTCTTGGCGTTGGCCGGTCGAACCATGCGAACGGTGCGACAGAGACACACCGTGCGTAGCGCGCAAACCACCGAAGTTCCAGCGCTTCATCGCACCAGTAAAGCCGCGACCGATGGTGATGCCGGAGACATCGACCTTTTGGCCTGGCAAGAAGTGGTCAGCGGTCAATTCCATGCCAACGTCGACCAGATTGTCGGAGCTGACGCGGAATTCGCGCAGTTTCGCCTTAGGCTCAACACTTGCCTTGGCATAATGCCCACGCATGGGCTGAGTGACGTTCTTTGCCTTGCGGGCACCAGCGCCCACTTGCAAAGCTGTGTAACCGTCTTTGTCGTCGGTCTTTTGGGCCACCACTTGGCAGCCTTCGAGAGCCAGGACAGTGACAGGCACGTGTGCGCCATCGGCAGCAAACACGCGGGTCATGCCCATTTTCTTTGCGATCAATCCTGTACGCATAGCCGGCGCCCTTACAGACTAATTTGGACGTCAACACCGGCAGCGAGGTCGAGCTTCATCAGCGCGTCCACGGTTTGTGGTGTTGGGTCTACGATGTCGAGCACGCGCTTATGCGTGCGGATTTCAAACTGCTCGCGCGACTTCTTATCGACGTGTGGCGAGCGGTTTACGGTGAAACGTTCAATGCGCGTTGGCAAAGGCACAGGGCCTCGTACCATTGCGCCAGTGCGCTTTGCCGTGGAGACGATCTCCTTGGCGGACTGATCCAGCGCCCGGTGGTCGAAGGCTTTGAGCCTGATCCGGATGGTCTGTTGAGCCATATTTACCCTCGCGAAGCGGTCATCCAAACGATAGGACCGCATGTCAAACATCGAACGAAGCCCGCTACGACGCCATTTTGACCGGCGACGCATCAGGCTGCGCAAACTTAATTTTAGCTGGAAAGGCCATCTGACGGGGTCGATGAAGCAAAGACGCGTATGACCGCGCCATCAGAGGCGACATACCCTTTTCGGCGGTATGAACCCTGCGCTTTTATCGTCCCGCGTCTGGAAAACACAAAGGTTGTCCACAGCCGGTCCAAGCAAGAGCGGCGTTACTAGCCATGTGAGTCTGTTTTGTAAAGGGTATCTATCAGGCTGGGTGCAGTGGGGGGTGGGGCTTCACCAAATTTCTGGCAATTGCTCCACAGTCTCGGTTATGTTATCTAAAAATATAACAATTAGGACGTTAAACCCATGCACACCACAAAACTCCGCAAAGTTGGCGGCTCCGTGATGCTCGCGGTTCCGCCTGCGATCTTGGATGTGTTGCGACTTCAAGCTGGTTCAAGTGTTGGCGTCACGCTGGATGGCACCAAATTGGTGGTCGAAGCCTCAACACCAATTCGATATTCGTTGGAGGAGCTCCTATCCCAATCCGACTACAGTGACGGTGCCTCACAGGAAGACCGTGACTGGCTGGATGCGCCAGCAATTGGTGGAGAGCTTTTGTGAACCGAGGCGACATCTATCTGGTGTCATTAGATCCAACTCTAGGGCGCGAGCAAAGAGGGAGCAGGCCTGTCCTGATCATTTCCCCAACGGCCTTCAATCTCGCAACCAAGCTGCCGATCGTCTTACCCATTACCAATGGCGGCAACTTCGCGCGGCGTTTAGGCTTTGCTGTCCCTATTGCCGGCATTCAGACGACTGGCATCATTCGATGCGATCAGCCGCGTGTATTAGACATTGCCGAACGAGGAGGCCGAAAGGTCGATCAGTTACCAGCCGCGATTCTGGCAGACGTCATGGCACGGCTCGCAACAATCCTTACCTAACCCACTACACCGCCCCCTTGAGGTTCGCGCCCGCATTAGGCTAAGCAGCGGGCATGACCGATGAAACCAGCCCCACCGCCCTGCCCGACCGCTTAAGCGTCAATCCTCGCAGCCCCTATTATAATGAAGAGGTCCTCGCCCAAGGCGTTGGCATTCGCTTCAAGGGTGAGGAAAAGACCAATGTTGAGGAATATTGCATTTCCGAAGGCTGGGTGCGCTTGGCTTTGGGCAATAAGGTGGACCGAAAGGGTAATCCGTTGACGATCCTACAAAAGGGCCCGGTTGAGGCTTGGATCAAAAGCGCTGAAACAAACTAACCGGTCCTGCCGGCATCGTAACCTCGGCAAAGCACTCATAGCCTAGTTTATTGGCGACGCGGATTGAACCCGCATGCACTGATTCAATCATGCAGACCGTGCGCGTGCGGCCATAGCTGGCTTCACACCAATCGAGGATCGCTTGGGTCGCCTCGGTCGCAAGGCCCCTGCCCGCCATGGCTGGGGTAATGACCCAGCCGGCTTCAGGCGTGCCATCAAACTCTGGATGCATCCCGCGCTTATGATCGGCCAGACCCACGTCGCCAATATAAAGTCCACTTTCCCGATCACACACGGCCCAATAGCCATATCCCAAGGCTGGCCAATGGCCCAAGTAACGCAACAATCGGAACCAAGCTTCTTGCGCGGTTGAGGCGCGCCCACCGATATGCTTGATCACTTCCGGGTCTGCCCACATGGCGGCAAGGCGGTCATAGTCTGCAACTGTGTGGCCACGAAGTATGAGATTTGGGGTCGTCAGGACTGGGGCGATTGTGATCATGCCTGAACCCTAATTCATGCCGCCGTGTCTGCAAACCCTGCATTGACCGCGAAAGTTCGGCAGCATCACTGCCCCTTTGCTTGCTTCACGGCCGCATTAATAGCCGCTTGGGTGGGACGGGCGCGCAGCCGCCAAGGCCTTTGGCTTCGCAGATTTCCTGCGGCGACCGGACGCGCGATGGCGTCGTTCCAAAGCGCACGCACGCGCCCATCCCCGTCATCTTCACCTTTTGCCCATCCTCCAGACAAGGCGGAGGAATATCGCGCCAACGCAATTCATTGCGCGAAAAAGCTTCAGCATTCTCAGGCCGGTATTTTGGCCCGCGTGCAATTTGCAAGAGGCGCTTGAGTTCCGCGTTTGGCGGGCAATCGGGCGGACGGTCCTTGATATCAATTTGGGCACAAGCTTGCGCCTTGATCATTGCCTGACTTTGCGGAGTAAGGGTTGGGACACCTGCGCTGGAGGTGGGTTGGCTGGGTCCGGAGGCAATCCCGACCGGTGCTGCGGATGTCGAACTTCGACCAATACCAGAAGGGTTAGGTCCAGACCGCCCCGAGGCCAGACTTTTAGTTGGTGCGGCTCTAGGGAGCGCCTGAGAGGCAGCACTTTTTGGGGGTGTCGGACTTGGTTGATCTAACGAGGCGTCTGGCGGTTTTGGCGGGACAATCGTGGGGGGCAGCTGCGCAAGCCGTTCAAGACGGACAGCGGCAACACCTATTGGCTCAACTGAGGGCAACGTCCGAGGCTGCTGAGACAAAAGGGCAAAGCCAAGCACTAGCCAAACCGCAAATGCGGCCAAGCGCGTCATCAGTCGCGTTCGCGCTGAAATCCCTCCCGGTCCCGATTGCGGGGGGATACCCCAGTCCATGACCATGGTTTAGTCGTGGACGATTGCGACCTGTCTGGCACGTTAAAATGTGGTTAGAAATCCATAAATGGCAGGTGCTTGGGCAACCTAAGTCCCGACAGTCCCACCATCCCGCCGACGGACATATACAACAGCGTCGCGCGGCCAGCCGCCCGTTGGGAAGCTTGAATAGGGACCATTGGGTTCACCGCGATAATCTTGGCCTGTTATGCTTTCAGCGCCCACATGCTGCACGCCGCAGAAGAAGGTCTTTTGGTCCCAAGCCAGTAACGGGCCACAGCATTCCGCCCCGACCGGCACGGTCAAAAAGCGCTTTACAGGGCGCGGACCTTTGCCGACCGTCGGCATGACATAGACGCCATCATTACACGGAAAGGTTCTGGGCGTGCCGTCGGTGGTGATCCAGCCGAACTTGCGATGATCAAACGTGATATTGTCGGGCATGGAAAAGCGATCACCCGTGGTCGTTGGCTTACCCAAGTGCCAAGAAGACACATTGACAACTTCGCCTTCCGCATTGGTCACAGGTGCCACCTCGCCAGACGGATCACCCGCGACCGCGAAAATGTCCCATGTAAAGGTCAAAGCAGCAGGGTCTTGGCGCGCTTCTTCGATCCGCACGATATGGCCCTGATGATTGCGCTCCAGCCCATCACCCGCGACTGTCTTGCGCCGTGGGTTGGCAGCATTGCCGGCCCGACCAGAGTCTGACTGATTGCCTGTACACATGACAAACACGGTACCGGTGCCGCGGAACGAGCCATCGGTCGGGCTTTCCACATCTTCAGGGCGGTCCATTTTGGTGGCACCCAGCCGTAACGCAGCCTCGCGACAGCGCACCATCACATCACCATCATTGGCAAAGGGCGTATCGCCCGGACCACGGGGTGCACGGTTAGCTGCCGCGGCAGTCAAGGCAATCCAGCGCCCCGTGCCATCAGCCTCAAGGCGCGCCGCATACAGCGTCCCATGGGTCAAAAGCGAGCGGTTGGCAATCCGATTGGTCGGGTCAAATTGGTCGCGCGACACAAACTTATAAACGAATTGGTTGTTGCTATCATCGCCTGTGTAGACCACCGCCTTATTAGTCTTGGACAAAACGGTCGTCGCACATTCATTGGCCTTGCGGCCAAGTGCGGTGTGCTTGTGTGGGCGCCAATCTGGATCATAGGGGTCAATTTCCACGATCCAGCCATAAAGCGAGGGGCCATGTGGATTGCGGCTTAAGTCAAACTGGGCAGGCCCACCAATGCGCCAAAAGTTATCATAGCGGTAGATGGACTGGTCAGTAGCAAAGGCGGCGTCGGCTTGGGCTTCGACCAAAGCAGGACTGGTCTTATTGGACGTGAAGAATTGGCTGTTGAAATTCTCTTCCGCGGTCAGATAGGTGCCCCAAGGCGTAAACCCACCGGCGCAGTTTTGGAACGTGCCTGCCTTAACAGCCCCGCTGACCTTCGGCGCACCAGAGCGCGCGCCTTCGACTTCATTGACGATGGCACCAGCCTTGACGATCCAAGGATGATTGGCGGCAGACCCGTCAAACACGACCTCACTAAAGGGCGTCACGCGGCGGTTACGTCCCACACCAATTGCAGGGCCTTTCACGACGGACCAAGCCCCGCTTGCAGGATCATGCGCCACATCAAACACACTCACGCCCATGCAGGCGTAAAGCGCTTCTAGAGCATCCGTTCCCGTGTCGATTGGTTGCCCGTCACTGCCGGGGGCCGCCATGAAGGGGCTCACGGCTTCATGGTTTACGCACATGATGGCCCGCGTCACCGTTCCTTCCGGCCAAGGATAGGCCCAATTGGCAGGGAATAAAGCCAGCATATCGTTATGCGTGCCAAAGCGATTTTCTTGTTCGGCCCGCGTGAAGTTAAAAGGTGCGCCGCGCTTTTCCGGCTGCAGAGGTGCCATCCCCTCAAACAAAGGCTCGCCCCATGAAATCAAAGGCTGCCAGACATAACCTTCCGGCACCACCACCGTGTCCAATCGGTTCTCCGCCACAGCTTTAAAGCCGGCAGGAGCCGCTTGCGCTTCGCTGGCCATCAAACTTAAGGACGGTAAAGCTGCAGTAGCGGTTAAAAACCCACGTCGAGACAATGACTCACAAGCTAAATCGGCAAAGCTATTGGAACGTGTTGACATGGGGAGGGGCGGCCTTCTCTGCGGTGGGGTTTTAACCAGCCATAACGCGGGAATGCGAATGGTTTACGACAAACTGCAGCCCTTCAGCTCACAAACGCAGCCCACTCTGCTTCCGTCATGACCCGCACGCCCAGTTCGCTGGCTTTCGCGAGTTTAGAGCCCGCGCCGGGTCCCGCCACGACAATATCTGTCTTGGCAGACACACTGCCCGCCACCTTGGCCCCAAGCCGAATGGCTTGGGCCTTGGCCTCATCACGGGTCATGGTCTCAAGGCTTCCGGTAAAGACGATAGTGAGACCCGTCACTGGGCTATCCGACACAGGTGCTTCTGCGTCTCGCGGGCGCACTTGTTCTAATAAACGGTTCACGGCGTCGCGATTATGGGGCTCTGCAAAGAAGTCGAGAAGCGCGTCACAGGCAACCGGGCCCATGCCATCAATCGCGGCTAAGGAGATGTAGTCCTCGCGCGGGCGTCCGGCTGCGGCTGATTTCAACGTTGAGACCAGATCTGCCCAATCGGGAAATACCTGGATCAACGCCTTGCGAGCAGGCATCGCGACTTCAGATAAGCGCAGCTTGGCAAGGTTTTCTGCGACGTCGTCAAATAAGCTGGATTGCTGAGGCATTTCTGCGTTTGCCGCCCAGTCTAGTAACACTTCGAGTGCCCGTGGACCAAGGCCTTGCATGGCTTCCAACTGCCGATAAGCTTCATTAGCACGCTGGGCTTGGGCCAGATCTATTGCCGCCTTGAAAGCCGTCCAAGAGCCAAAGGCGCGTGCCAGAACACCGCTGGTCGTCTCTCCCACATGGCGGACACCCAGCCCAAAGATAAAGCGGGCTAAGTCAATATCCCGTCTCTGGTCTATAGCCGCAAAGAGATTGTTTAGCGAGGTTTGGCCATAGCCGTCGCGTCCTTCCAGTAGGGCACGATGATCCCCAAGCTTGAAGATGTCGGCAGGTTCTTTGACGAGGCCCCAGTCAAAAAAGTCCTGCAATTGGCGGGGGCCGAGGCCGTCTATGTCGAAGGCCTTGCGGCTCACGAAGAGTTCTAAGTGCCGCAGGCGCTGGAATGGGCAGGCGAATTCACCCGTACAGCGTCGCACGACATCGAGGTCCCCACCTAGATCATCGCCGCCCCGGATTGCGGGTGTCTGCAACGGGCACGGACAAACTTTTGGAAAAGCAAACGGCTCACTGCTTGCCTCGCGCTTATCCACCAGAATATCGACAATCTGGGGGATTACGTCCCCTGCCCGCTGGATGACGATATGGTCGCCTATCCGCAAATCCTTGCCACCGCGCACGGGCTGGCCAGTCACGCGGTCGAGCGCAATGCCTGCAATGAAGTCTTCATTATGCAAAGTCGCATTGGAGACCACGACGCCGCCCACGGTAACGGGTCGCACCCGCGCAACGGGGGTCAGCGCACCTGTACGGCCCACTTGAATATCAATGGCATCAAGGATGGTGATGGCGCGCTCTGGCGGAAATTTGTGAGCGATCGCCCAGCGGGGAAAGCGGGTCACAATGCCCAAACGCGCCTGTAGGGCAAGGTCATTGACCTTATAAACAACCCCATCAATATCATAGCCCAGCTCCGCCCGACGCAGGCCCAAATCCTGGTAGTGCGCTAACAAACCCGCGGTATCGGCGCAGAGTTTCATGTCCGCATTGGTCTTAAAGCCCCAACGCGCGAAACTGGCGACGGCTCCCATTTGCGTGGTTGCAAACGGGCTACTCACCTCGCCCCACGCATAGGCGTAGAAGCTAAGGGGGCGTTGTGCCGTAATGGCAGGATCGAGTTGGCGGAGGCTGCCGGCGGCCGCATTTCGCGGGTTGGCGTAGAGTGGCAGTCCAGCCTCGGTTTGGGCTTGGTTTAAAGCTTCAAACGCCGCATGACTTAGATAAACCTCGCCGCGAACTTCCAAGATTTCAGGCCAGCCTTCGCCGTCTAGCTGCCTGGGAATATCGCCAATGGTCAGCACGTTGGCGGTGACATCCTCGCCCTCTTTCCCGTCGCCGCGGGTGACGGCGTGCTTCAACTGGCCTTTCTCATAGCGTACCGACAAGGACAGGCCGTCAATCTTGGGCTCTGCTGTACATGCCAACGCGCTCTGATCGTCAAAGCCCAAGAAGCGCTGCGCCCGACCTAAAAAATCCGCGACATCGCCGTCATTAAAGGCATTGTCGAGCGAGAGCATAGAGACTTGATGGGTGATCTTCGTAAACTTGGTCGACGCGGCACTGCCAACGCTCGTCGACGGGCTATCGGTACGCACCAAGGCTGGAAATCGTTGCTCGATCAGGCGATTGCGCCGCTCTAGTGCGTCATATTCGGCGTCCGAAAGCGTGGGGGCATCTTCCTCGAAATAGGCGCGCCGGTTCTCACTAATTTCGCGGGCGAGCCGCTCCAACTCGTGGACGGCCTGTTCTTTGGTTAGCGAATCGACGGGAAGTTTCGTGATATCCATGGCTCAGAAGCTAACGCTAAGCTTGCCTCAGGTGAAGCCTGAACCGACGACTTCACATTCGCCTTTCCACACCGAAATTCAGGCGGCTCAGTCTTGACTGGCAGCAACCAAAGCGCGGGCCGCTGCGCGGGCTTCTGCTGTGATCTCAGCCCCTGACAACATGCGCGCCAGCTCTTCCTCGCGTGCGGCATCGGGAAGCGTGCTGACGCCTGTGCGCGTGATGCCGTTTTCCACCCGCTTTTCAATCCGCCAATGACGACGGGCGCGCGCGGCAACCTGCGGGCTGTGGGTCACACACAGGATCTGGGCGGTCTGGGACAAGCGCGCCAATCGGCGGCCGACGGCATCAGCGGTTGCCCCGCCAATGCCTTGATCCACTTCATCAAACACCAAGGCGAGTGTGCCGCCATCGGTGGACAGAACCAGTTTGAGCGCGAGCGATAAACGCGACAGCTCACCCCCTGACGCAATCTCTGACAACGCGCCAAAGCCTGCGCCCGGATTAGCGGCGATTTCAAACGTCACCCGATCAATCCCGTCCTTGGTTGGCCGGGCAGCGTCACTATCCACACGGCTGCGGAAGCGCGCTTTTTCAAGTTTTAACGGCGGCAGTTCGAGCTCCACAGCCTTGTCTAGCGCTTCGGCTGCGGTGTGGCGGCACTCAGATAGCGCGGTTGCAGCTTGATCATAAGCCAGTTGGGCTTTGGCCAAGGCAGCTTTGGCAGCTTGTATCGCCTCGTCTGCATGATCAATATTAGCAAGGTTTTGCTCTGCCCGCTTGAGCACGTCTGGCAAAGCTTCCACCGTTACGCCATGTTTGCGGGCCGCGGCGCGCAAGGCAAATAAGCGTTCTTCCAAATGATCGAGGCGACCGGGGTCCCCATCCAAAGCATCGCCGGCGCGCGCCATCCAGCCTTGCGCGTCGGACAATTCGCTCAACGCGCGTTCAAGAGAAGCGGCTGCCTGATCCACTGCCTTGGACAGGGCATCCGCCCCCTCGCCTTCAGGCTTACCAACGCGCGACAGCGCCCGAGAGGCGGCCGCCATGCGCTGCTCTGCTTTGCCATCGGCCAAAGCATCGGTCGCGTCCTTTAAAGCCGTCGCGGCTTTTTCAGAGCCCATCAGGGCGCGTCGTTCCGCGTCTAAAGCCGCTTCTTCGCCTGCCTTTGGCCCAAGCTTTTGTAATTCGGCAAGCACGTGGGCCAGATAATCGCGGTCGGTCGAGGCCCGGCGGGCGCGCATTTCGGCTTCTTCCAACTCAGACCGGGCAGAATCCAGCGTGCGCCACGCCTCACCCACTTGGGCTTTGAGCGGCGCGGCTTTGGCAAATATATCCAATAGGTCGCGGTGGGTCGATGGGTCCATCAGGCCGACGGAGGCATGTTGACCATGAATTTCGAGGAGACATGCGCCTAACCGTCGCAGTGCACTAACCGAAGCTGGCCCATCATTCACATAGGCGCGGCTTTTCCCGTCAAGACTGATGGACCGCCGCAACACGATCCGCCCATCCTCGGCCTCTGGCAGGTCCAGTTCTTCGAGAAGTGCGATGGCGGGGTGAAGATCGCCGATTTCAAAAATGGCACTGGCCTGCGCGCGCTCCGCGCCGTGACGCACCAAACCCCGGTCGGCGCGCTCACCTAAGGCAAGGCCCAATGCATCCAAAAGAATGGATTTTCCGGCACCAGTCTCGCCCGTCAGCGCGGTAAAGCCCGGCTCGATATCAAGGTCGAGGGTTTCGATCAGAACCACATCGCGGATCGACAAGGCAATCAGCATGGGCCACCCCGTCGGATTAGCCTCCCGGCGTGCGTAACAGACGTCCAACGCGGGCTAAGCAGTCTCATTTGCTCGCTTGCGGGGCCGATGTTTGCGGTGGCTCAGGTGCGCGCTCAAGGCCACGATTTGGCTTAACGATGCGCTGAAACAGACCGCGCCTCTCCGGCTTGCCCTCGGGCGTAAAGCCCTTTGCCGTCAATAATTTATAGCTGGCTTCATACCATTCAGAGCCTGGGTAATTGTAACCAAGCACCGCTCCAACTTTCGTAGCCTCATCCACCAAACCCATCGACAAATTGGTCTCGACTAAACGGTGAAGAGCTTCTGGCACATGGGTTGTAGTCTGATACAGGTCGATCACGCGACGGAACCGACCCAAGGCCGCTAGTTGTTGGCCATCGCGCAAATAATAGCGCCCGATTTCCATTTCCTTGCCCGCCAGCTGATCTTGCGTCATGTCAATCTTCAAGCGGGCGTCGCGGGCATATTCGCTTTGCGGATAGCGCTGCACAACGTCGTTTAGGGCAGCCAAGGCCAATTCCGTCATGCGCTGATCGCGGCCCACGTCCACAATCTGCTCGAAATAACAGATGGCGATCAAATAATAGGCATAAACCGCGCTCTCATTGCCAGGATAGAGCGAGGCGAACCGCTGGGCCCCGGCAATCGCGTCTTCATATTTGTTCTGCTGATAATTGGCATAGGCCGTCATCAACAAAGCGCGCCGCGCCCATTCCGAATAGGGGTGCTGGCGATCAACTTCTTCAAAGCCTGTGACGGCTTCGGTATAATTTTTTTTGCTCAGTTCATCGCGCGCATTGTTGTATAGCAAGTCGACAGGGCGTTCGACATAGGCCGGTGCCTTTTTGGCGCTGCTGCCGGGCATAGATTGGCACGCAGCCACGGCCACAAGCAAGGTTGGCACAACAAGCAGAATTCGAAATGGCGATTGCTTCACGATGTAAACTCCGGGCCGTATGCCCTTCCCCAACACATCTTTAACCAGCTTCCGTTCACACGGGAAGCCGCTAAAGGCGGTTGAGCGCGTTCTGGTCCATGTGGACACAGTTTTAGTCAATTTAAGGACAAGGTTGCAGCCCGTTACACGTGCTCCATGCGTTCGTCATTCCAGGCTTGACCCTACCCGACGTATTGAGACACTGTTGGCGATCACGGGCACCGGGCCCAGACAACAGCGTTGGGAACCAAGATGAGCAAACCAAGGTGCGGCTGGGTCCTCGAATCAGACCCGCTTTATGTTGCCTATCATGATGAAGAATGGGGCGTACCCGTGCGCGACGCCCGCGAGCTCTGGGAGCTTTTGTGCTTGGAGGGCTTCCAAGCAGGCCTGTCGTGGATCACAATTTTGCGTAAGCGGGCCGCCTTTCGCGAAGCCTTCTTCGGTTTTGACCCAGATAAGGTCGCGGCTTTTAGACCCGATGATATCGAGCGCTTAATGGCCAATCCCGGTATTGTGCGCGCACGTGCCAAAATCGTTGCCACCATTGAGTCCGCGCGCCTTTTCCAGACCATTCAACGGGAAGAAGGTGGTTTTACCGACTTTATCTGGTCGGTTGTCGGCGGCAAACCGATTCATAACCATCCTCTGTCGTTCCGCGATGGACCAACAAAAAGCGCGGAGTCGGAAGAGTTGGCGCGCAAGCTCAAAGCCCGCGGCTTTAAGTTCTGTGGCCCTGTCATCTGTTATGCCTATATGCAAGCTGCGGGCCTTGTGATCGACCATGAGACGCGTTGCCACCGCTATCAGCCTGCTTGACGCTGACGGACAGGCGCAGGGATTGCGCATCAGGTCAAAGGCTTTAACGTGGCGCAAAAAACAAGGGAGTGCGCCATGAGCTTACGAACACCAATTTGCGATCTATTGGGCATTGAACATCCAATCATGCTGGCTGGCATGGGCGGGGTTTCCTATGCTGAAGTCTGTGCCGCCGTTTCAGAAGCCGGGGGGTACGGTTGCCTCGGCATGGCCGGGCGTTCGCCCGATGAAATCCGTGAAGAAATGCGCAAAGTCCGCGCGTTGACTGACAGACCCTTTGGCGTCGATCTGCTCGCCGCTGTTCCAGGTAGCCTTGAAGCTTCTGTCGACATCATCATCGCCGAAGGCGCAACCGCCTTTATCGCAGGGCTAGGCATACCCTCGGCCATTATCGAAAAACTCCATGCGGCGGGACTGAAGGCGATGGTTGTCGGCGGGGCCGTCAGCCATGCGGAAAAGGCGCAAGCTGCGGGCTGTGATGGTGTGATCTGCCAAGGCTCTGAAGGTGGCGGGCATACCGGCCTTGTTGGCACGCTGCCGCTGGTTGCCCAAGCAGTGGAGCGGGTGACCATTCCTGTGGTTGCTGCAGGGGGCATTTACGATGGGCGTGGTCTTGCAGCGGCGTTGGCACTTGGTGCCCAAGCCGTCTGGATGGGCACGCGGTTTATTGCGTCAAAAGAAGCCCATGCGGGCCAAATGTATAAGGATGCGGTGGTCGCGGCAAAAGACACTGACACTGTGCGCACCCGTTCCTACTCCGGCAAGCCGATGCGCGTGAAGGACAATGCTTGGGTGCAGGATTGGGAAAGCCGTCCAGGCGACATAAAGCCATTCCCACACCAAGCCATGATCAGTATGCAGGCCGGGGCGATGGGCGGCATTGGCGGCCAGACTGAAGGCCTCGAAGCTGACAAATCTTGCTTTGCCATGGGCCAATCGGCTGGCGGCGTGCGGGACATCTTGTCCTGTAAGGAAATTATCGACTCCATCATGGCCGAAGCGCATGAAGCGATTTCCCGCGTTGCACGCCTGCAGGCAAGCTCTCCGGCTTGACCTAACCCCCGAAACAGGGGCGTTTAGGGGTATGAAATCACGTATTTGGATGGCGGGTGCACTTGCGGCTTTCGCAGCCTGCGGGGCTGCGTTGAGCTTGGCGCAAACCGCCATTCAAGAACCGCAAGATCGCGGTCCGACGCCGACACTTGAAACCTATGTGGTTTCAGGGGCTCCTGTTGAAATCTCACGGCGTGAGCCCACAGGCATGGTTGAAGACGCGCCGATTGATATCCCCCAAGATACGCCGTCGGAGTGGAGGCCCGATCTCAATCAAGACGCGGGTGCGGCCGATCCTTATAGCGTTATCCCGCAAAAGCCGCGCAAAGCTCTGCGCAACGCAGCAGGCCTTGAAGCTGAAGATGATGGCTACACTGGTCCCGGCCCAGCTGGCCAAGCAAACGTAACCGACACCGAGCGACGGGCGCGGCCGGTCAATCCAACCAAGCGCGCTGATCTTGCGCGTTTAGCTCGGGTTTTAGGCTCCCTTCATGCGCTACGTGTGTCCTGTTCGGGTCGCCAAGATCAAACCTATCGATCACGCATGGCCACCTTGCTCGACCTCGAAGCCCCCGATGCCAGCGCCTTGCGCGACCCCTTGGTGGACTCTTTTAACGCAGGCTTTCAAGCCTATGGGTTAGGTGCCACCGCCTGTCCGACTGATCGCAGCGCGCAAGAAGCAAAATTGGCCAAAGATGGTCTACAATTAGCCAAGAAAATGGCTGCTAGTTATCGACCGATCAACTCCGATTCAAAGTCCAAGTAAGGTATTCCGAGCCAAATTCATATAAATAAACAACGATATGCAGCAAATTTTCGGATGAAACAACGATCTTCGCTTTGCGTTAACTGTTGATAATTTAATGTTTATCTGTCGAAACTTTGGGGATACTATTGTCAAGCCATACGTGTCTGCTGATCGAAGACAGTGTGATACAGGCACGGGTGATCTCCCAAATGATCTCTCGGACCGGCTGGGTAACGTTGATTGCCTTGGATCTTGGTGCCGGGCTTACAAGTTTAGCCGAACAGTCCTTTGACCTTGTTATTTCTGACTTGATGCTGCCAGATCCAAGCGATGGCCGCACCATCGCCAAGATCCGCGAGGCGGCTCCAGATATCACCATTGCCGCCATCAGTGCAGGGGGTGGTACGAATACTGCTTCATCGCTTCTCGAACGCGCCAAATTGGATGGCGCTCAATTCCTGTTGCAAAAGCCCTTCTCGCAAGAGCGCTTGGAGGTCCTTTTGGCTGAGGTCGCCGACCGCTTGCGATCGGGTCATCGTCGTCCCCATGTTTTGGTGCTGGACCCCAGCCGGACCTTGCGACGAATCTGTGAAACTGGACTTCCTGAACAAGACTTCCGAGTTACCAGCGAGGCGAACTTGCTGGAAGCGCTTGACCATATTGATGTGCTAGATTTGGATGCGGTCGTAACCTAGGTGGATGTAGATTCGGATACCGGCCGGGAATTAGTGGCTTTGGTACGCGAGATTTTTCCCGGTGTCGCCATTATCGCATTTTCCGATAAAGGTGATAGCGAATTGGCCCGTCGCGCTTGGATGAAAACCTTGGAGGCCGGGGCCGATGTGGCTTTGCCGAAACCCTTTTCGTCCGACGAACTTGTCCGCGCTGTTCGCAGCGGTATGGCCTTGGCGGCATCAGCCTTTTTGGAAGCGGCGCGCCGGTCTGCCTAGAACGCTGTCGTTTGCCCCAACACGCAAACCACTACCCCTGCCACAATCAAGGCAGAGCCTATCCCTCTTCTTAGGTCGATGGTCTCTTTAAATCGTATCCAGCCCAACAGCGTTGCCGCGGGCGCTTCAACCAAAGCGTTTATGGCGCGCACCAGAGCCGCTGGTGCAAGGGTTAATGCAGCAAACCAGCAGGCCGAGGCCGCTGCACCTGTAAAACCGGCGGACCACGACGCTCGCCCATCAGCTGCTAGTGCCGCTAAGGCACGGCGGTCAAACAGCCATAAAATGCCTCCCAAAACAAAACTTTGTAGGGCTTGCACACAAACAAGCGTGAAAGTCGCAGAAAAGAGTGGCGCGCCCGGATCAATCGCCAGGCCGCACAATCGGTAACAATTGGCCGAGACGGCAAAGCACGCCCCGGACGCTAGCCCGAAAAAGCCAGCTTTAAAGCCTGCAATCCCACCAGCGATCCCCTTGGTCGGCCAGGATGCCAGCAACAGGCCTGCCGTCGCGCCCCAAATGCCGAGCCAGCCCCACAGACTTAGCCGGTCGCCTAGAAACAGCACCCCTACCACTGCTGCCAAAGGCAAGCTCATATGTTGGAAGGTGGACCCAAGGCCAAAGCTAGAGGCCCGCATCGCTTGGATCAAAGCAGCCGTCGCACACACTTGTGCGGTGGCCCCAAGTGGCGCGGCAAACCAGAAATCAGACCCAATCTGAAAACTCGAGGGCGGTGCTAACCACCATACAAGGCCTAAAAACAAACAAGCGAAGGGTAAGCCATAGAGAAAGCGGACCAAGGTCGCCCCCCAAGGGCCTGCTTGATCCGATAACCCCCGTTGCGCGGCGTTGCGCAGGATTTGAAGGAACCCTGCCACCAAGGCCAAAGGAACCCACAATGTGTTCATTTAGGCAGCCTTGCAAAAAGGAAAACGGACAAACGCATAAGTGGCGGTTTTGTCGTGCTTCTTGCGCGCTTCCGCCCTAAACACGCCACAAACCGAGCCCAAGTGGAAATTGAGGGACTTACGGTTGCACCCGGGGCGCATGCGTGGCCTAGTGGCGGGTGTGGAGGGCTTTATCATGGTAGAACGGACAAATCTTTTAGCTGCGGCAGGTATCTTGGCATTGGGGATCGCGTTTGCTGGCTTCTCAGCCGGGCAATCCCTCGTGCATTCGCGATTGGGCTTTCGCACGGTCACAGTCAAAGGTCTTTCAGAGCGCCCCGTCAAGGCCGACCTCGGCTTTTGGTCGATCAGCTTTGTAGCGACAGGTGACTCCTTGGAAGAAGCGCGCCAAACGCTGACCACGTCTGAAGCTTCGGTGAAAGCGTTTCTGACGGCGCGCGGCTTTCCAGCCACCGCCTATCAAGTGCAAAACATTCGCGTCGAAGATAAGTTAGCCAACGCCTATTCCGGCGGCCTTAACGGCCCACGCTATATTCTGACAGAAAACCTGATGGTGAAAACCACCGAAGTCGACAAGCTGGCGGAAGCGTCGCGCAATAGTGGCGATTTGTTGAAAGAAGGCGTAGTTTTTGCCAATGATGGCTCCTCTTCGGGTCCTTCCTTCCAATTCACGGGCCTGAATGACCTCAAAGGCGCACTCTTAACCGAAGCAACCCAACGCGCTCGGGAGGCGGCCGATAAATTCGCTAAAGAATCTGGCGCCAAAGTCGGGGCGATTCAAAATGCCAATCAGGGCGTGATCGAGGTCAATCCCGCCGTTGAAATCCCAGATAGCCCACCAGATCGCCAGATCGACAAAAAGGTTCGTGTGGTTACGACAATCACCTATTTCCTGAAAGATTGATCAGGCTGGTGCCTGTCCCGCTTCACCGCCCAATAGGACCGTGTCAGCCCTACTCCAGACCCCCTATCGCAAATGCGATAGGGCCACACCTTCGCGTCACCAGGGCTCAGAGGAGCGATTAATGGAGTTCGTAAGTCCCCTACTTCCGCATCGGGCTTGAGAACTTCGGGTCGGTCAACAAAGCAGTGTCGTCTAGGGTGCGCAGGAAGGCCGCGAGGGCTGCTTTGTCCGCGAGCGATAGGTTGAGGCGTTGTGGCGTGCCGTTGCGTTGCAAGCGGTTATCTAAGGCAGGACCAGCTTGGATGCCGCTATTATAATGCTCGACCACTTGTTCGAGGGTGGTAAAGCGCCCGTCGTGCATGAAGGGGCCACCGACGCCCATATTCTTGAGTGAGGGTGACTTGAAGATGCGGGTCTCACCCGCGTCCAAGCCGTTAGAAAGGGAGTTCGGGGCCAAGGCAAAGGTGGGTGCGGTGTGGCACGCGGCACACCCTGCCCCGCCTTGATTAGGTGGGTTGAAATAGAGCGTGCGGCCGCGGTTCTCTTGTGCCGTGAAATTCGGCAAATCGACACCTAAGTTACGATTGGGGCCAGTGGCGCTGAACACGCTGGCGTAGCCTGTGTCCCACTTACTGCCGGTGGAGACCATGGCGCGCTCAAACTGGGCCAAGGCCTGTTGGATACGGGCCTCAGTGATAGTTGGGCTGCCAAAGGCGAAGTTGAACAGGTCTGGGTAATAGGACGTGGCGTTCATCTTGGCGATGAGGGCAGCAATGCCGCCCGCCGCGTTGTCCCAGCCCATTTCGACGACATTCTGGATCGGTTGGGTGGCTTGGGCCTCAACACTTGCCGCGCGCTTATCCCAGAACATGGTGCCAGGGCGATAAAATCTGATGTTGCCCAAACGCATGGAATGGGCGTCGGTGAAGGTCGTGCCAGAAACGCCAGTACTGAACTGCCGGGGATCGCTGAAGCCATTGGCTTGGCGGTGGCAGGAGGAGCACGCAATGGTGTCATTCACACTGATGCGGCGATCATTGAAGAGGACCCGGCCAAGGCTAGCAGCCCGATTGGTGATGGCATTATTGGCTGGGGTGTTATCGTCCGCCGTGACGGTGCCATCATAATAGGCTGGCAATGTCGGGCTGGCGAAATTGTCTAAGGCGTTGAAGTCGATGGTTGTGAACTCGGCAACGCCGGCTGGCGTGGCGACGGCCCCATTGGGCACAACACTGACATTGGCAGAGGCTGGCCCCGTACCGACGGCATTGATGGCCCGAACGCTGCAGCTATAGGTCAGGCCATTCGAGAGACCTGTCACCGTCGCTGGACTGTTGGAGCCTGAGGCGCTGATACTCGCGGTGCCATTGGTGCAGGTAACGCTGTAGCTTGTGATGGGTAAGCCACCGGTGATCAGTGGTGCGGTAAAGGCGATGCTGGCCCCTCGATCCGCGGGTGTAGCTGCACCGATGGTAGGCGCTGCGGGGGCAATAGGTAATCCCGGGGTCGCGCTGGCGGCGGTAGAACTGGCGCTGGTGCCTGTTGCATTGGTGGCGGTGATTGAGCAGCTATAGGCGGTGCCATTGGAGAGGCCTGTGACGTCAATTGGGCTTGTGGTGCCAATACCGGTGCGCGTGGCACCCCCGGTTGCGCAACTGGCTGTATAGCTGGTGATTGCAGATCCGCCTGTCGCCGTGGGCGCTGAATAATGCACCTTGATGGAGGTATTGCTGGGATCAAGCGCAACCAAGGTCGGCGAACCTGGAACGGTCAAGGTGACGCTGACGCCAGCGAAGCCTGTGTCGCCAGTTCCACCGCCACCGCCACATCCGGCCAAGGCCCCCAAACTTAGAAGCGCCAGAATAGAAACGAGAGCTGGTGAAGATTTGACTGACGGCATGAAAACCCCCGAAGAAACGGCACTGATAGTGCCGATAACGGGTGAGGCTTTGGTTTCCGTCGCGAACCTATAACAATTTCTCGCGATTTCGTGATAATCGTGGTCGAGGGCAAAAAAGAGGCCGCATCCAGTGAGAATGCGGCCCTTTGAGGCGGCCTCTTGGGGGAGGAGACACCGATCAGCGTACGAGACGCGAAACTATCGAGTGTCCGCAGTTGAGGCTCACTGCCACTCCTAAGTAGGGATGCCGTGGCTGAATAAAAAGGGCCAAGCGGGTTAAGCAGGACTGCAAAAATGCATGGCTAGTTGCGTAACGCCGCGGGCGTTTCTGCATTTGACATCGCAGAAGGCTTCCCCCATCGGGGGCGCTACCGCTAAAGTGCGGTATGATCGTCGGCATCGCTTGCTTCTTGGCACTTTTGGTTGCGTGGGTTGTCACCCGTCTTATGATGGAATGGGCGATTGCAGACGTGCCAGATGCCGCACGAAAATTGCATCGCGCGCCCACGCCGACCGCTGGCGGGGTGGGCATCATGGCGGGCACCTTAGCCGGATACATCTATTTGAGTTGGCATTTCGACTTCGTTGTGAGCGAAGCTTGGACTTGTCTGGGCTTGGCTGTAGCAGGGGGCGCGCTTGGCTTTTGGGATGACCGCAGCCCCATTGGACCGAAAATCAAGCTCCTGATCATGGTCACGATCACATCTGTCTTTGTGATCGGGGGCATGCGGATTGAGGATATACTGGTTGGGCCGGGAGTGGATTTGAAATTGGGGCCGCTGATCGGCGGTCTGGGCACCATGCTTTGGCTGTTGGTGATGGTCAATGTGGTGAATTTCATGGATGGGGCCAATGGCCTCTCGATCGGGTCGAGCGCGGTGGGCCTCGCCTGCTTGAGTGGGTTGTGCTGGGCGGAGAGCACGTTCGGCGCATCTGGGGCGACCAAGCTCGCGATCGTGGGGAGTTATGTCCAAATCTGCGCGGTCGCATGTTGCGGTTTCTTATACTGGAACGTCAATGGCGGTCGGATCTTTGCTGGCGATGCCGGCGCACTTTTTGTGGGGTTGGCCATTGGGGCATTAAGTGTATGGGCAGTCATTTGGGAAGTGCACCCCCTCTCAATCGCGACCTGTTTTCTCCCGCTCTTGGCTGATTCCATCCTCACGATCATTTGGCGCGCCCGTCATAAGGCCAATCTCCTGCAATCCCATGCTGATCACGTCTATCAGCTCGCCATCCGGTCGGGCCGCCCTCACCTGCAGGTGGCAGCACTTTACTGGCTCGCGACTGGGCTATGCGGGGCCGTTGCGCTTTTGGCAACGACAGGCGGCGTAAGCTGGATCAGCCTCGGTTTCGGGCTTTGCCTCTTGTGCCTGGCCGTCATCCTCGAGCGTGTTCGCGCCCATTATCTTGCAATTCTGTCAAAGCAGGCTGGCTAATAACGGCCGATCTCTCTAGAAAAGTCTCACAAAACATAGGTCTCCCTCACATTGACGTGGCTGGACGGGACTCTCAAAATAAGTCAGGTTAACGCATGGACTGGGACAAGCTCAAAACCTTTCACGCCGCCGCAGATACCGGCAGCCTCACTGCCGCCGCCGAAAAAGTCGGCCTGTCGCAATCGGCTGTTAGCCGCCAAATCGCGGCGCTGGAAGATGGGTTGGGCGTTCCTTTGTTTCATCGCCACGCGCGGGGCCTAATCCTGACCGGGCCTGGCAAAGTATTGCAACAATCAACGGGCCAGATGGCGACGATTGCCGCGGTGGCAGAGTCCAATCTGAAAGACGCGCGCGACCGCCCGCAAGGCGAACTGATCGTGACCGCCCCAATTGGTATTGGTGCGACTTGGCTAGCACCCCGCTTGGGCGGCTTTATGGACGCCTATCCAGACGTCTCTTTGCGCTTGCTTCTTGATGACCGTGAGCTTGACCTCACCACCTTGGAAGCCGAATGCGCGATCCGCCTGTGGGAGGCGACCCACGCAGACCTGATCCAGCGGAAGATCCTGTCGATTACCACGTCGCTTTATGCCTCTCGGGAATATATTGCCAAGCACGGTATGCCCAAGACACCGGAGGATTTGGCCAATCATCGGGTGATCGCCTATGGCGCGCGCTCGGGCGACCCTATGAAGGTGCTGGACTTTGCCCTCACCCTGGGCCGGGAAGATCATCGCCCGCGCGAAGCGGCGCTGACAATCAACAATGTCTCGGCATTGGTAAAGGCCGTGGTTGCAGGCCTTGGTATTGGGGGGCTGCCAGATTATCTGGCGCAAGCCGACACTGGCCTCCTGCGGGTCTTCCCAGAGACAGATGGGCCGAATATCGATGTCTTCTTCATCTATCCCGCAGATTTGCGCCGCTCAAAACGGATCGCGGCATTCCGACAATATTTGTTAGAGCAAGCGGTAAACTGGAAGGGCTAAGGCGTAAGAGGCCCTGCCCTCCCAAAATGTTGACTTAGGTCTTAGTAACAGCAGCAGTTTGACCGAAGAGCGATTTGGCTGCTGCCCTCATGTCTTCCTTGGATTGCTCGCCCGCTGGCTTGCGCAACTCCGCCCCCACTGCATTACCGGCGATAACGGCTGGACGGGCGTCGATGGCTTCAAACCAAGCTTTGACATGGGGAAACTCTTCAAGATCTTGGCCAAACAATTTCGCACCGCGAACCCAAGGATAAGAAGCCATATCGGCGATGGAATAATCACCTGCCAGATAAGGGGTTTCCTTAAGCTGACGCTCCATAACGCCATACAAGCGATTGACCTCGTTGGTGTAACGGGTCTGGCCGTATTCGATCAATTTCGGATCGTCGACTAGATTGGGAGCATAGAGACGGAAGTGGCTGGCTTGGCCCGACATGGGGCCTAGGCCTGCCATTTGCCACATCACCCATTCGTCGACCTTCACGCGGCCACGCTCGTCACTGGGATAGAATTGGCCAGTTTTGCGACCAAGATATTGCAGGATGGCCCCGCTCTCAAACACCGAGATTGGCTGACCGTCTGGCCCATTGGGATCGACAATCGCCGGCATACGGTTATTCGGGCTTATGGCGAGGAATGCAGGCTCAAATTGCTCGCCCTTGCCGATATTGACGGCCTTCATGACATAGGGCAGCCCCATTTCTTCCAAAGCAAGGGAGATTTTCCAACCATTCGGGGTTGGCCAATAATAGAGTTCGATGGGGCTTTGACTTGGCTGCGACATGAGCATTTTCCTGTTTTTTGACCCAGGACTTGCGCCGGTTAGCTTCAAGTCGGGTTTCGCCATCTTAAGCGCAAGCTGGGAAAATCGAACAGGGGCTATTTGAATTTCTTAACAGTGGACGCCCTACTTGGAACCCGTCCCTTCTTCTTCGAACTGAAACAAGGTTTCAAAGGGCACCGACAAAGCCCTAGCCATGCGAAAAGCCAGCTCAAGCGAAGGCGCATATTTCTCGGCCTCTATCGCTAAAATGGTCTGGCGGGTTGCTCCCACAAGATTGGCAAAGTCCTGCTGGGTTAGCCCTGCTTGAGTTCGCAATTGCCGGATCTGGTTGAGCACGCGGCCCTTTGCGACAGCCATTAGGATAAGCGACCCAGAACAAGGATCATGACCTGCTTAACCCCATGGCACAGGAACAAAACCGACATCAGAACAAAGAACAAGGTTGGCAAATGCTGGATATTCAAGGTCCACTGGACTGGGGTTGGAAAAGTCGATTGCAACAGGATTTGCCAGATAAGCACATTGATTGCACAAAACCCAACAAGCAGGCCAAGTCGATCTGCTCGAGCAATGATTTGTTCGTCCCGCTCGTCCTCCAATGCCCCCCGCTGGCGCATGTAATTTGCCCAAATACTTACAGCACCCTCACCCACGGTGCCGAGGCCCAGAACAAATAACCAGGTCCGCCAGATATGGCGCGCCTCTTGGTCAGGGATCGCCCAACCATCCATCATATTGGCTGTCAGATAGGCGAAGATGCAAATCCCAATCGCGAGCGATAAGCCAGCCCTTTTTTCCGCAAGTGTCATAAGTAAGACCTTTCATCGCGCCAAAATGACAAAGATGTTTTACATAATCGGTGTTAGGCATCGCGCCAACAAATGTCAAACATCTTATACATTTTGCGGAAGTGGCTAACCTGTGGCGCTTTGACACCTTGAGGTTTGAGTGCCCTTCCCTTAGAAGCCAAGGCCGTTTTGGAGCCCCTCACCATGCCCGAGTCTGTTATCAAACCCGTATCCATGAAAACCTATGACACCGATTTTGCCGGGTTTTCGAAAGAACTGGGCGGCTGGTTTGAGAGGTTTGGTTTTGCGATCGTTGCAGACCATGGCGTAGATCAGAGAGTCATCGACGCCACTTTGGAGAAAGCCAAGGCATTCTTTGCCTTACCGGTGGATGTGAAGAAATCCTATAAGTCTCCAATCGGGGCTGGCCAGCGCGGCTATACCGCCTTTGGGGTCGAGACAGCTAAGGACCATACGATCGCGGACCTGAAAGAATTCTGGCACCAAGGCCGGGATTTGCCCGAAGATCATCGCTTTGCAAACGTGATGCCCCCCAATGTGCCCATGCCTGAAGTGCCGGACTTTGATGCCAGCCAGAAGGCGATGTTTGAAGACTTCGATCATTTAGGCAAACGCATCCTGCGCGCAATCGCCACCTATTTGGAACTGCCAACCGACTATTTCGACGACAAGGTTGCCGAAGGCAATTCGATCCTGCGCACCCTGCACTACCCTGCACTCGGCCCCGACGTTACCCCCGGGGCTATCCGCGCCGGTGCGCATGGCGACATCAATGTGATTACGCTATTGCTGGGGGCGGAAGAACCTGGCCTTCAATTGCTTGATAAATCAGGCCAATGGCAGGCTGTTACCGCACCAGAAGGCTGTGTGGTGATCAATATTGGCGACATGCTGGCGCGCCTCACCAATGATCGCCTACCCTCAACCGTGCATAGAGTTATCAACCCAGAACCAGAGCGTGCGCGATTTGCCCGCTATTCTTCGCCGTTTTTCTTACACTTCTCGCCAGACGTATTGATCGAAACTCTGCCAATGAATGGCCCGATTAAGTACGAACCAATCAACGCTCAGGCGTTTTTGGAGCAGAGGCTTCGCGAAATTAAGCTTGCTTAATCATCTTTTGTTATGATTTTAGGCGAAAACAGCCTAAATCACTGGCATCTTGGATGAAATTGCCCGGATTTTTGCGCCTTTCGGGCAACACTCTCGAAGGCTTGCAGTCAAGAGGCGGGAAAACGCTTCCCGCGTGTTGCAGGTTGAAAGCGAGCAGTCTAACGATATAACAGACCGAGATGTATTCATCTTCGGACAACAAAGGCCAATGCCCAGTTTTGCTGGGTTTGGACCAAAAAATTTTTTTGGGGAAACACACATGCGTTCAAACAGCACTTCTAAGATCAGCCGAATTGCGCTGCTTTCGTCCATTTGCTTTGCCGGCCTCGGCTTCGCAGGCGTCGCGCAAGCCCAAACCGCTCCAGCTGCAGCAGAACCAGACCAAGAAACCGAAGTCGTCATCGTGACGGCAACAAAGCGCGAAACCACCTTGCAATCTATCCCGGTTGCGGTGTCGGTGACCTCGGCTGACACGATCAACAAGGCACAAGTTCGCGACTTGAACGACATTCAAACATTGGTTCCATCGCTGCGCGTCAGCACCAACCAAAGCTCCACCAACGCAACCTTCATCATTCGCGGCTTCGGCAATGGTGCGAACAATGCGGGTATCGAGCCTTCGGTCGCTATCTTTATTGACGGCGTTTATCGCTCGCGCGCAGGTGCTTCGATTGGCGATCTTCCAAACCTTCAGCGCGTCGAAGTGTTGCGCGGCCCACAATCCACCCTGTTCGGCAAGAACGCTTCTGCAGGTGTGATCTCGCTAGTCACCCGCGAGCCAAAGTTTGAGTATGGTGGTTCGGCCGAATTGAGCTATGGCAACTTCAACGCGATTGTTGCTAAGGCTGACATCACAGGCCCATTGGGTGAAAATGCTGCTGGTGCTTTGTCGTTTGGCTATAACAAGCGTGATGGCTATGTCGAAAACATCGGCCTTGGCGTAGACATCAACAATCGCGACCGCTTCAATGTGCGCGCAGACTTGCTAATCAAACCAAGCGACAATCTCAAAGTTCGCTTGATTGCAGACTATGACAAGCTCGACGAATTGTGCTGCGCGGTTTCCAACGTCTTGAGCGGCCCAGCAACGGCGGCAGTGAACTTTGCCGGCGGGCAATTGATACCAAACTCACCCTTTGCTGACCGCGTATACTCGGACATTCCACCAACCAACATGATCGAAAACCGCGGCGTTTCGATGCAAGTCGATTATGACTTCGGCAAATTGTCGTTCACCTCGATCTCAGCCTATCGCAACTCGCATGGCGAACAAGACGGCGACGTCGACTTCACCAGCGCTTCCTTGGCTTCGGTTCCACAGATCCAAGACATCGATACGCTGACCCAAGAATTCCGCTTGACGTCAAACTACGACGGCCGGGTCAACTTCCTGTTGGGCGCGTATTTGTTCAAAGAGAATATCGATCAAACCTCAGCAGTTGTTTATGGTAAGGACTTTAGAAAGTTCGCGATCGCAGCAGCTGGTGCAGGTGGTGCGCTTATCCCAACGATTGAAGTTGTTACCGGTAACGCACCAGGCAGCTTCTTTGGCGCCGGTACGGGCACGAACGAGACGTTCTCTCTGGATAACGATGCCCAATCCATCTTTGGAAACGTGGACTTCAAGTTAACCGACACGCTGACCTTCACTGCCGGCATCAACTACACACGCGATTCCAAGGCTGCAAAAGTCAATGTTCTTGCGACCGATCCATTCGCCTTTGTGGACTTTGATGCACTTGGACAAGGCGCATTTGGTCGTTCGGTTTATGTCGGCGGCGCGACCAACGCATTCTTGGGCCTGGCGGTCTTGGGCTTGGGCCGTCCAGCAACTGCTGCCGAAGCAGCCGCTGCTAGCGCAGGCCAAATTGCAGCTGCTCAGTCAATTGCAGCAGCGACCTTCAATGCAAATCCAGCTGCCAACAACCCAATCCTTGGCTTCAAAGCCCTCCAGTTCCAACCACCCCGTTTGAATTCGCCAAACGCGGTTGAGAGCGGTCGTACAAAGGACAGCGGCACCTCCTACAATGCTCGCTTTGCTTGGGAAATCAACGATAACTTCAACGCCTATGCAAGCTATGCAACAGGCTTCAAAGCATCGTCGGTAAACCTGTCGCGCGATTCAGCGCCTTCTCTCGCTGACTTCATTCCAGGCAACCCAATCACCAACCCAGCACCTTCCAAAATTCGGTCGGCTGGTTTGGCAGTTGTAAACTTGCGGGCAGGTAGCCGCGCAGCAGGTCCGGAAGAAGCAACCGTTTACGAAATCGGCTTGAAAGGGCGTTTCCCTAAGGGTGCCTTCAACCTGACTTTGTTTGATCAATCGATCGACGGTTTCCAATCCAACACCTTCACTGGAACCGGCTTCATTCTGGCAAACGCTGGTAAGCAGTCGACCAAGGGTGTCGAGTTTGACGCGACGTATCGTCCAATTCGTCCGCTGATCCTGACCTATGCAGCGACCTATCTGGATCCGTTCTATGACGACTTCAAGGGTGGTGCGTACGGGGATTATACCGGCCTCACGCCAGCAGGCATTGCAGAATTCACCTATAATGCATCGGCAACCTTCATTCAGCCACTGGCCAATGATAACCGCATCACCTACCGGGCAGACTACTTCTGGACTTCGGAAACTCAGCTCAGCCAAGGCCTGAACCTGAACCCTGCATCTGCGTTCCCGAATACCCCAGCTGGTGTTGCTGCACGTAACGCTGCAAACTTGAAAGCAGCCGAACCCTATACCTACCAACCGATCAGCCTCAATGCGAGCATCACCTTCGCAACGAGCAATGGGTGGGAGTTCACTGCTTGGAGCCGTAACCTGACGGACGAGCGTTACTTGACCACCATCTTCGACAGCGTCGCACAAGACGGCTCCATCTCGGGCTACCCAAGCCCACCACGGACCTATGGCGTGTCGGTGAAGCACATCTGGTAAGCTCTGGCTGACCTAGATTAAAATTAAAGCCCTCAACCTTCGGGTTGGGGGCTTTTTTATTGGGGGTGGGCCGACGCCAAAGGCCAAAAGCCAAAACACAGATGGGGACTTCCCATTTGCGGCAATCAACTTAAACCCATGGCCATGACTCAGACTGACAACCTTCTCGCCCTTGATCCGACCGCAGAACGCGACATGCCCTATCAGGCTGGCAGTCCAGACGCCCCTGCCCGCGCGCCGCGCCCCAAGGATGCGGCAACGCTGATCTTGATCCAGCACGCCCAGTCTGGGCCCAAAATCCTTATGGGCCGGCGGGCCAGCGGTCATAGCTTCATGCCAGACAAATACGTATTCCCCGGTGGCAAAGTAGACCGTTGCGACCGCTTCGTTGACGCCCATGATGAATTACATCCTCAATCTGCCGAGGACCTCTCAAAGGCAAATAAGACCCGTCATCCGCGCGCCTTTGGATTGGCAGCCATTCGCGAGACCTGGGAGGAAACTGGCCTGTTGATTGGCAAGCCAAGCTCGTTACCCGTGCGGACATTGGATGCGGGCTGGACCAGCTTTAAAGCAGCAGGCATCGCTCCCCACCTCAGCCCACTGCGCTTCTTCGCCCGCGCGATCACGCCGCCCCAACGCCATAAGCGATTTGATGCACGCTTCTTCATCGCTAATGCCGAAGAGGCGCTCTATGATATGCGACCAGCACGCGATGGGGCGGAGATGCAAGACTTACGTTGGTTCAGTCTAGACGAGGCTTTCGGCTTGGATTTGCCCAATGTCACCCGTTTCATCTTGACTGAAGTTCAAACCCGCTTGCAGAGCCCAAATCAGCCGCATAGCCCCGCTTTCCTGCGTTGGGGCCGGACTGGCCCCCTGATGGACCGCTTATGAGCGAACCCAGCATGAGTGCGGCGACTTGGGCCGGCATTGGAACCGCGCTTAGCTGCGGCCTGATCGCAGCTGTCGGAATTGCTATCAACGCCCCCTTGTTCGCTCTGACGCTGGACGACACTGGCATGACCCCCACGGAGGTCGGCTTCCTGATGACCTTTGCCGGATTGGCAGGTTTATTATGCACACCCGTCGTTCCTTGGCTGATGGGGCGCTTTCCCGTGAAGGTGATCTTGGGCGGCGGCCTCTTAGCCTCCAGCGCCATGTTCCTGCTCTATCCGGTCACAGACAATATTTGGATATGGACGGCGATCCGCTTTGGCTTCTCCACCTCGTTGACGATTATCTTCGTAGCGTCGGAAGCTTGGTTCCTAGAACTTGCACCCGCCCATTTGCGCGGCCGCCTACTGGGGCTCTATGCTGCGACCTTCGCAGGTGGCTTTGGCATCGGCGGGTTCGTCATCGCCCAATTGGGCCATCAAGGCCCGGCAACCCCGTTCGCTGGCGCAGCGATTATGGCGCTGGCCACCTTGCCCCTCCTCCTCTTCAAGACGCCTGCTGCTACCCGGCCAGAAGGTGCTGAAGCTAAGCCCTCAGCCCTTCTCGCCCGCCTGATGATTGCACCTGCCCTCTTTGTCCCTGCCTTCGCGATGGGGGCGATCGAGACCAGCGCCTTCAACCTCTTCCCCCTCTGGGTCCGCGAAGTGGGCTTTGAAGACGCTGCTGCGGGCTATTTGATTGCTGCCAGCGGACTAGGCAATATCTTACTGCAGGGGCCCATCGGGATGCTGGCAGACCGCTATGGACGCACCCGTACGCTGCTGGCCGTCGCAGTCATCGGCTTTATTGGTCCATTCATGCTGATGATCGCCAAATCACCGACAGAGGCCTATGCAATTTGCTTCCTATGGTCTGGCTGCGTCACAGGATTCTATACCTTGGGCCTAATGGGGCTTGCCGAGCGCTTCGGTAAGACTGAATTAGCTGGGGCAAATGCGGCCTATGGTGGCAGCTATGGCGTTGGGCAATTGATCGCACCCTTGGCCGGCGGCACCCTACTTCAAACCCTTGGCCCGTCGGGCTTTCTCGCCGGGTTGGCCGTCATGGCCCTCACACCGATTTGCGCCATCGCTGTGCAGCATCAAGCGCAGAGAAAGTCTTGACCTTTGCCGCAGTTTAGGGTCTAAGCGCCCCCTCAGATTCACCCATACCGCAACCGCGGGAGATTTATCATGGCCAAACCGGCCTCCATCAAAATCCGCCTGAACTCGTCTGCTGGCACCGGCTTCTTCTATGTCACCAAGAAGAACGCACGCACCAAGACTGAAAAGCTGCGCATGAACAAGTACGACCCAGTCGTGCGTAAGCATGTTGAGTTTGTCGAAGGCAAAATTAAGTAAGCTTCTCCCTTTGGTGAGATCGCCCTTTTAGGCGCGCTTTGGATATCCAGAGCGCGCTTTTTGGTTTGTGATGTCAAAGGGCAAAAATCTAGCTCGCTTACTTGTGAGCGCCTGTATGCCAGCGCCATGGTTTGGTGCCCTCTGCTTTGTGCGGTAAGCCTTTTGGAGGCGCAGGGAGGCTTAGAGCCGTTCCTAAGCGGGAATTGTGCAACCAAGTACCAAGACGCCCCTACATCCCCAATTCCAAGCGCTCCAGCCGCTTGATCTCGTCGCGCAGGCGGGCGGCCTCTTCAAACTCAAGGTCCGCTGCTGCGGCGCGCATTCGCTTCTCCAGATCAGCCAATGCCGTTTTGAAATTATGCCCGGGTGCGCCTGCCTCTGGCAGAACCTCCGCCTTGCCTTTAGCCCGCCCCTTACCTTTGACATTGGCCGTCGCATCGCTATCGGCCCCCAGACCAATCGTGACGCCTTCCTTGCCATAGGGGCTATTGAGGATATCATGAATGTTAGAGCGGATGGATTGAGGCGTGATGCCGTTGGCCTCGTTCCAAGCCACTTGTTTGGCGCGACGGCGATCGGTCTCGTCAATGGCGCGCTTCATAGAACCCGTGATGGAGTCCGCATAGAGAATCACGCGACCATCGACATTGCGCGCCGCCCGACCAATCGTCTGAACCAGACTGGTTTCAGAACGTAAGAAGCCCTCCTTATCGGCGTCTAAAATACAGACCAACTGGCACTCGGGAATATCAAGACCCTCGCGCAAGAGATTGATCCCGATCAGAATATCAAAATTGCCGAGGCGAAGGTCGCGAATGATCTCAATCCGCTCGACCGTATCAATATCGCTGTGCATATAGCGGACCTTCAGGCCCTGCTCATGCATATACTCGCTCAGATCTTCGGCCATCTTCTTGGTCAAAGTCGTAACTAAGACGCGACCACCTGCGGCAATGGTATTCCGTGACTCGGCGATACAATCATCAACTTGGGTAAAGCCTTGGCCCGTCACGGGGCGTATTTCGACAGGTGGGTCGATCAGCCCGGTTGGGCGGATGACTTGCTCAACAAACACGCCGTCGGTCTGGTTCATCTCCCACGGCCCCGGCGTTGCCGACACGCTGATGGTCTGGGGCCGCATCGCATCCCATTCCTCAAACCGCAGCGGTCGATTGTCCATGCAAGAAGGCAAGCGAAAGCCATAATCCGACAAGGTCTTCTTACGGCTATAATCGCCCCGGAACATCCCGCCGATTTGAGGAATCGTCACATGGCTTTCGTCGACGAATACGAGTGCATTGTCGGGGATGTATTCAAACATGGTCGGTGGCGGCTCACCCGGATTGCGTCCAGAGAGATAGCGGGAATAATTCTCAATCCCGGCGCATGAACCGGTAGCCAGCAGCATTTCGAGATCAAAATCAGTGCGCTGCTTCAAACGCTGGCCTTCAATCAACAGACCATTTTGCTCAAACCATTCCACGCGGGCCTTGGCCTCGGCCTTAATCTTCTCGATCGCTTGGCTTAGCGTTGGGCGCGGCGTCGTATGGTGGCTATTGGCATAAACTTTGATGGCCTCGAGGTCAGCCGTCTTCTTGCCCGTCAGCGGGTCAAACTCATGGATCGCCTCAACCTCATCGCCAAAGAACAAGACACGCCAAGCCCGGTCTTCATAGTGTGCGGGGAAGATATCCAGCGCATCACCGCGCAGGCGGAAATTGCCACGCGCGAAATAGATGTCATTCCGCTTATACTGCAGTGCCACCAGATCGCGCGTCACCGTTTGCGGGTCGGCCCGATCACCTGGCTTCAAGACAAAGGTCATGGAGGAATAGCTCTCAACCGAGCCAATGCCGTAAATGCACGAGACCGACGAGATGATGATCACATCATCGCGTTCCAGAATGGCGCGGGTGGCCGCATGGCGCATCCGGTCAATCTGTTCGTTGATGTTACTTTCTTTCTCGATGTAGGTATCGGTCCGCGGCACATAGGCTTCAGGTTGATAGTAGTCGTAATAAGAGACGAAATATTCGACCGCATTATTGGGAAAGAAATTCTTGAACTCCCCATAGAGCTGCGCCGCCAGTGTTTTGTTATGGGCGAGGATCAACGCAGGCCGCTGCAGTCGATTGATCACTTGCGCCATGGTGAAGGTCTTGCCAGAGCCTGTAACGCCCAGCAGCACCTGATCCTTATCCCCTTCTTGAGCGGCTTCACACAAAGCCTCAATAGCGGCGGGCTGGTCACCTGCGGGCTGATAGTCGCTTACCAATTCAAAGCGCTTACCGCCTTCAAACTTCTCTGGCAGATCGGGGCGATGGGGCTGCCAAGCGGGCGGAGCAGCACTGCCGCGCGCATCGAGCACATTATAGTCAAAATCATAGACGAACGGATCACCCGCAAACTCAACCCCCGTGACCGTTTGGGCATTGGGCTTGGGATCATCGAGAGCATCAGCCTCAGCCCGCAACTTCTTGATATTCTCCCACGCCTGCATCTTGTCCGTTGTTGGATGGGCATTGGGCTTACGAGGTCGGGAGGAAGGGGTACGCGCCATCAGGAGAACATAGGGAGAATATCGCGGTTTGGGTAGGGGGCGAATCAAAGACTCAACATTTTTGGTACGTGATTTTTTTCGTAACTGTCATCAAGTCAGTTGAGCATTTGTGGATTGGAATGTTTTTAGGACGGCGTTTGCGATGGTGACGAGTTTTCGGGCGACGGCGGCGAGGGCGAGTTTTTTGGGTTTTTTGTT